>ERZ1026866.62-NODE-62-length-74943-cov-34.255835_pt1 | contig 74943 bp, 104 predicted proteins | sample MGYA00380163_ERZ1026866 | MGnify/ENA primary metagenome ERZ1026866 (study PRJEB33269, sample SAMEA4719799) | human gut metagenome | biome: human-associated habitat; feature: organic feature; material: feces | place: Cameroon | collected 2013-10 ...
AATAACAAAGAAGAGCCCCTTTTTTAACTAAAAATTAGTAACTTTTGCCAATAAAACATTGATATACAAATAATTTTTCGTAACTTTGCACCCAAATTAAGATAAAATCAGATAAAAGATATTTAGAAATAAGGAATGATTACAGTAACGAATTGGGCATTCTAAGTCTGTAAGTCTCTGTATATCAACAATAGTAGTAAAACAACAATCCTTTTATTTTACAGAAAAATGCTACAAAAAGGTAATTTAAGGTAGTTTGAGGTTACTTTTTGCAAGTAATATGCAAGTGTGGTTTACCTGTAGATTGAAGGATTACAAAAGAAATCATCGCTATGAAGGTATATGTAGAGTCAAAGACAAACAAGGTGTTTTTCTCAGTAACCCACATGACGAAGAGGTTCTACGTCTACACCGGGTTGCAGACAACCGAGAAGTTCAGTGGCATGGTGTTCCCGAAGTCAGACAAGTCAGCGAAAGCGAAGACCAGAAGACTTGCAGAACTGTATGCCAAGTGTGAGAGTTATATCCTCGACCATCATGATGAGTCGCCGGATATGATGAAGGAGCATCTGAAGGAGATATGCACGGGAGCCAAGAAGGAAGACAAGTCACCGTTCCTCAGCTTCATGAAGGCATTCGCCGAAACAAGAGAGAAGCCGAATACCAGGAGAAGTTACGAGAGAACCTACCGATGCGTAGAGGCATACGATAGCAAGTGCAGCTTCAACACCATAGACAGGGACTGGCTGAACGGCTTCATCAGGCACGAGATGGATAAGGGAAGGAAGACCAATGGTATCTCGAATGACATCACTCACATCAAGGCAATCTTCAAGAAGGCCATCGAGGACGGCAAGACACAGAACTTTCCGTTCCACTCCATCAAACTCAAAAAGGAGGAAACCAGGAAGCGTTGTCTGTCACTGGAGCAGATGAGAGAGCTGAGAGATGCCAAATTACACGGCAAGCAGGCTCTGTACCGAGATTTCTTCATGTTGGGGTTCTATCTCATAGGTATCAACGTTTCGGACCTCCTGACGCTAAAGAAAGAGGATTTCCGAAACGGAAGGATAAGCTACTACCGAAACAAGACCGGTAGGCTGTACGATATCAAGGTGGAGCCAGAGGCTATGGAGATAATAAGCAGATACCGCAGCAGAAAGCCGCAGTACCTGCTCAGATTCTTCGAGGATGCAGGAACCTTCGACGTGGACCACTTCACGAACAACATGAACCGTTCGCTGAGAAGGATTGGCCCGAAGGATCCTAAGGATATGAGAAAGTCGTCGCCTCACCCTATCGACAGCAAGATATCAACGTATTACAACAGGCATAGCTGGGCGACGTTTGCGTCAGAGATAGGTATTCCGCTCGAAACAATCGGTCGAGCACTTGGTCACTCTGTATGGGACAATACTGTAACCGCAGTATATGTCAAGTACGACAAAAAGACCATAGACGAGGCGAACCGAAAAGTCATCGACTATCTGAACGGGTAACAAGGAAAATCCCCACGCCATCGGGAAATGACGGGGGATGCGGTGATTTACTTGGTTGTCATCATCATCTGAGGAACGTTCCCGTAAACCGGGAGCTTGCCATCCCATTTCTCAATCCACATCTTTTTCAAGATAGCAGGAGTAAGGGAAGCTGTCTTGAGCTCATTGGCCTCACGTTCTGCACGTGCCTGCACGAGCATCTTTTCCGCCTCTGCCTTCTTGACCGCAACCTCGTTGAGTGCTCTCTGTGCCTCCTGGATAGCCTTGTTTTTCTGATTGACGGCCTCCACGATGGAACTCGGATACTTCAAGCCTGATGTCAACTGCTCTAGATGGAAGTGCTCCCTGGCGAGAGCCTTGCTGAGCTGCGCCTCGATGGCACGTTCAACCAAATCCCTGTTGCTGACAATCTGATCAGTTGTGTACTTGTTGAGCTGAATACGGAACGCATCCTTGACATAGTTGAAGAGCGTACCTTCAATGATGTCATTCAGCCCCTTGCGGTACTTCTTGAACACTCTCGGCGCATTGCCGTCAACCATCTTCAGTGACACGGTAGGGTCCACAGTGAATTCGGAGCCATCCTTGGCGTTGATGGTAAACGCAGGGTAGTCGATGGTCTGAACGAACGTTGGATACTCATAGACCTCCTCAGTGAATGGATTGTACCACACGCGGCCGGTAACGAGGCTAACGTCATCAACGCCCTTGTCAGAGCCATAGAGGTTCACCAGGATACCCTCAGAACCTGCGTCGATACGCTCGCTGCAAGAAGTTAAACACAACGCTGAAAGAATCAGCGACAACATGAACACGAATTTAATCTTTTTCATCTTTCTTATTTTTGAATGTTAAACAATCCGTTGCGATGGAAGCGAGGATCCATAACAGGAGGATGGCCACGCTTACGATGTTCGTTGTCGTGTTTGCCTTGCTCACTCCTCTGAGTCCGACATCTACGACCATGAGGGTTATTACAACCCACGCCACGAATGCGGCGATTTTCCATTTGATTTTCTTCATTGTATCTATTTTTTAACTATATTCTAGAACAGCTCCTTGATTCTTCGGAAGTCCTCGCCATCCGGAACCGGGCAATCCTTCACCCACTCCATGTCCTTCACCTTCCACATAGACAGGTCGATGTCCTTAGGGAGAAGAGCCTTCATGTCTGCGAAGAGGTTGAGACGGAGGGAACAGTCTGGATTGAAACCATTGTCCTGCCATCTATTTCTCTTGTGTCTAAGCATCACATCATTCATTTCAACGAACTTTACCACATCGAGCTTGCTGTGGAGCGTGAGACAGATTCCGTCGAAGTCATAGCTGCGATTGCGGAGTGTTCTGTAATCAACCCATGCCGTATAGAGGAAAAGTCTTGGTGCAGGGATTCCGAGCGTACGGAATACGTTTCTGATTCCGTGAGCAAGCCACATTGTCTTTCCGTTGCAATCCGGCAGAAGAGGTTCTCCACCAGTGATACTAATCTCATCATAGTCCAATCTGTCAACTACCGGAATCTTCTCGAAGTCGAACTGGTTGTTGCAGCACATTGGACACTTGTTGTGACACTTTGCAGTCACCAGCAATCTTAGTTTCTTATTCATAATACCAATATTTTGTTTATGTAAACACGTAGATTTTACGTATTTAGTTTTTTGTTTATATTTGAAAAGGTGGGACTTTCTCACCTTTAATTTTAGACTTCGTTCTTGCCATGAACTCTTGCGTGACAATTGCGGCAAAGCACCTTAACTTCGTTGCAGGTATATTCCCATGGGAGCAAACCTTTCTTGTAACCTACGTGGTGTACCTGCAATCGCTCCGTAGAACCGCAAACCTCACACTTGCGACCACGAACGGCAAAAACAAACTGCCTGAATGCGAACCAGCGAGGATCCTGCAAGAACTCGTCGTAGTTCATTCTTACAGCTTTTGTCCTAGCATTGGCTACCCTTCTTTGGTATTTCTGCTTGCTTTCACGCTTTCTCTGCTTTGGAATGCCGAGAAGAACCGCCTGGTCGTTCTTTCTTCTTTGGCTCACGACACTATTTCTAGCATCAACCAATGCTGTCCACGACTTAGTACGAACGCCTTTCGCGGTGGTCCAGTCTCTAGCCTCGAACTCTTTATAGAGAGCAAACGGGTCGATATCATAGCCCTTTCTCTCTATGTAGTTACAAAACTCCTCCAATGATGGAGTATCTCTAACAATATCTTTTCTCATAATCTCTACAATTTATGACGTTAATATTCTTTTTTTTAAAAGGCTCAGGCGCACTCCCTCGAAGTCTCCCTCTGCCACTACTATTATTATATGTTACTTTTTACCCACTACCATTTTTCTCTCGATTTTCTTCTGATTAGAACCACTTTTTGCCTTCGAAATCTGACTCTTGAGGGTCTTGTATTTGTTGGCACATCTAAGTTGCCCTTTTCTGTATTTTGCAGAGATGACAATGAGTGTTCCATCTGCTGTGCGGAAATTCTGGTTGTTTGTGCATAAGCACGCATCAACGTTCGCTTCCGTGCATTGGATTATCTTTTGTACTGCTCCTGACTTAACGAGAGACTTGACGGCTTTTCTCGCCTGATACAACGTGCCGTTAATGTCTTGTGCCATCTTGGAGTTTGAGTAACTTCCGGTGTACTTCTCATCGAATGGTTTCTTCAACATACGAGCTTCCATCTTACGGGCGTTGCGTACACTTTTAATCGAGTGCCCGTTAATGGCTCTACCATGCGTATTGATGACGTCTTCGATAACATTAATCTTGTTACTCACGACAACCTTGCGCACAAGCCCCTTAAGGTTCGGTAGGCTGAGTTTGCTTATTTCCCCTCTTCTTGTCTTGTAGCTATAATTGTAACTCTCGTGAATCTTGTTCGCTATGATTCTTCTCACACCGAACCTGTTCGTATCTATACGGCAATAACCGAACTCAACAGCAGAATCCAGGTATCGCTTAAAATCTTTCTTGTTGAAACCAAGAGCCTTCGCTGCCTGGTTCGTTGTTCCGAAATGAAGGTCTGAAGAACGGAACAGGAACTTTATCTTAAGGGCAAAGCAAAATGCTACTAAACGATTGTTATCGCTCAGTGCAATCTGTGCCTGCTTAATTCCTATTCTGATATTTTTCATTACCTCATTTAAAATTAAAAACTCCAATGGACCAGAGGTAGAGGTTAGTCCATCGGAGTTATATTTTTGGCATATGTGATCGCTCATACGGTTGCCAATCCGAATAGCGTTTATGAATCCTTTCGTGCTTACTACTCAGCCTCTACACTTTTCACTTGCATTGCAAAAGTACGATGTTTTTTATTACCTGCCAAATGTCTGATTTTTGTCATAAATACACCCATTCAAGTAAAAAGTAAAAACAAAAATCCAGAAACGTCTGATTTAGCTATGAATTTCGGTTGAAGTAAAAACAGAAATTTATGCCATTCATTAAAGTATTGAATATTTACATTTACATTTTTTAAGATAAAATGGTTGTTTTTGGTGTGTTTTCAGTGGTGACTTTTAATAAAATAGCCGCCTATCTGCAAAGTGATAAGCGGCTAGTTGTATGAATTAATCCTTGACTTCGCACACATGTTTTACGATATACGCGAAACCGATGAGTACGACGGATGATAGAAAGGAAGCAATACCGATGGGGATTCTATCTATTGCGGCATAAGCCTTGAGATCTGAGTCAAATATTGCTGCGCCTAGATTGTAGAGGACAGCCAATGCAGATATAACAGCGGCAATATTTCCGGCTATCATAAGAATCTTTACTACTAGTTTTTCACTCATATACATTCGCTTGACCGTGTTGCGTAGGGCTTGGTTATTAATTGAAGGAGCCGAAGCTCCATGGTTTGGCTAATCGGGGCTAAATCTTAACGATCATCTTCACGACTTTGGTAACCGTTCTGTACTGAGGAAGCTCAATACCTAAACTCACGAGATAGTCTTCAAGGGTCTTCTGTATCCACTCAAGCTTCTCGCCTCGATTCTTACAGGTACTCATGATGTTGCTAATCTCAGTGTTGTACTTTCTTTCCGATTCGCTTCTTGCAGACTTCAAGTCCTTTTCCAGCTCTGCTACCCTATTCTTGAGATTCTGATTCTCGGCAACAAGTCTGTCATAGCTTGCGAGAATAGGCTTCATCTGCTGCTCGTAAGGCAAATCCTCATTCATTGTTTTCTTCATAATTCCAAGTTTATTAGTTTATAATAGGCAGATGAACCGTTCGGCGCATCTGCTTTTGGCTTAAAATCCCCTCCTACTTTCACAAGCAAGAGAGGATGATAAACAATCTAGTTATGTAAAAAAAATCATTTTCCGCATTTGATAACTTCGAATACCCGGTGCTCCATATCCGAGGACAGGCGGTTGCCGTACTCGTCGCAAATCTTACCGTCCTTATCGACGTAATGCTCCGTGGTAAGTATTTCCTCAGCTATTCCAATGAAGCTGAGACATTCCTGTGCTTCAAGGATAACATTCTTGCCTTCCTTCTCGGCGTTCTCGAAATGCCCAATGAATCCACCGTCGATGTCATCAATAGGCTCGTCGGCGTAGTCGCTCATCTCGTCCAAATACTGATAGTTGAGGCTTTTCAGTTCCTCTATCATCTGTGCATTCGTGCCGATTTCTCCGAGCATAGGCTTCTGGAGGGTTTCAACAAATTTCTTGTAGAACTTCTTCTTGCACTCCTTTGCCCACTCTTCCAATGTTGCTTTGTCAACTCCTTCTAACATAGTTCTCTATTTTATTGGTTTGAATTTTCTGTGCCTTTGATAAGGAAATGGGTCAGTGTCTTGATGTCCCACTTCTCGTTGAACGTTATATTTCGTTCTACCAAAGCCTTCTGTAGGTCTTCCTTGACTTTATCAAGATGTCTTTTCATCATTGCAAGGTCACGCTGTGCTTTCTGCTGTTCGTAGTAAACGTTGTAAACATCTTCCGTGTCACAAATGTCTGACAGGGTGTTTAGACGGCTTCCCATACGAACACATTCTTTTACAAGTTCACTATGCGACATGGTGGAATACTGGTCATATAGCTCCTGCTTGTCTCTTTTCTTCTTATTCATAATTCCTCATTTTAGTTAATAATGGCAGGAGATGGTTACTGGCCATCTCCAATTTTGGCTTGCTCATCGGATTCGTCGTCTTTGTCATAGACTCCGAATAACTTGAGGGTATTGCTGTCAATCTCCGTCTTTCCGACAATGTAGCGCATCGTCATTTGGATATTAGGCTTACCATTGCTGGTATGACCCATCATGACGGCAATCTGCTCCAGCGGAACGCCTTTCTTCGAGAGATTCGTGGCGAACGAGCGTCTTCCGGTGTGCGAGGAAATGAAGCGGTACTTCTTTCCGGTCTCTTCCCTGCCTGCCTTGAATACCTTCGTGTTCGTGTCTATTCCGCATTCACGGCAGATGTCACGAAGGGTTCTGTTGAAGGTCATCTCGCTGATTTCCCCGGGAAGAGGTTCTACGCCCGTGCCGCATACGAGGAACGGACGGAGCTTCCTGTGAAGAGGAACCCTTACCTCCGTCTTGGTCTTCTGTGCCACATAGACAAGGAAGTGTCCGGTATCATCGATGTTCTCAGGAGTAATTCTCTGGCAGTCGCTGTAACGAGCGCCGCAGAGACATTCCATCAGGAACATTCGCTGGACGTATCTCTTCGTCTGACCCTTCGGATTGTACTTGATGATTCTGCTTATCTCCTCATCCGTGAGATAGACAGACTGCACAGGTACTGCCTTCGTTCTGAGTATCTTTCCGAACGTAGGGCTGTTAATCTCCTTCGTAGCGTCATTCTCTCGTATCACCGCCTTGATGGTGGCACATACGGTCTTTGCTGAGTTGGGAGCATAGTTCTCCTTGATCTTCTCGAAGAGGTCACGGAGGTTGTCGTCGGTGATGTCCTCCCACAATGGCTTGTGGCCAAGCATCTCCTTGAACATTCTCACGACCTTGATAAACTTCGGATACTTCCAGATATACGCTCCGTAGAAGGTATTATGCCTCCACGCATTGCTATGATAGTCGGAAAACCATCCCTGCTTGATAGCGAGTTTGTATTTCTCCTGCTGAACAGGGTTCAACAGTCGTTCCCAGTCTCTCGTTTCGATTCTTAAATCATCTGTCATAATTCTAATATTTTGGTTACTAGTGGCAAAGATACTAAAAGTTTATAATATAAACCATCATCTTTGCCGTTTTTAACGCTAAATTAACTTTCGAGCTCATCGTTTAGCTCGTAGGCAATACGGGCGAGCGACTCGAAATCCATCTCAAAATCCATAGGGGATACTCTCTTCACCACTCTTTTGTAGCTCATCATACGTAGCGTGATAGTCGGGATAGCGGTATCCTCGCCGTTAGTTTCAATGAGGACAGCTTCGAAAAGCCCATCGCTGCACTTAACCGGACGTTTCAGCTCTTTGCGGATGATTCCGTGCTCATACATTATCTCGCGGATAGTGCATGCTAGCTCCATCTTAACACCTGAACGCAACTCGTCAATCTCGTCTTTCAATTCTTTTCTATCCATAATCTTAATATTTTGGTTTAACTTGATGCCCACCGTTCCCGGCAGGCTTGTTTGGCTTACTGGTTCTCCTTTATGATTTCCAATGCTCTCAGGAATCCCTGAAGATAATTCTCGCATTCGCTCTTCTTGCCAAGGAACTCCTGTGTTCCATCGATAATGATTCCTATACGGCCGGTCTTTGGATATTCCTGTATATAACAGGTGTGCTCATCACTTCCGAGTGAATCTTCGACTTCCTGCGCCATCATCTGAGCTTTCCAGGTGATGTTCGCTGCATCGTACTCATCCATAAGGTGAATCCAGTCACAATCGTCGATATCTTCTACGGAATCGATCTTGCGGACTGGCTCAAACTCCTGTAATAGGTCAGGAACCATTGGGTTGTTCTCTCTGACAAACTTCTTGAATCTTTCTAAATCTTCCATATCTCTATTCTTAATTGGTTAATACTTGCACCCTCCGAAGAGGGCTTTTTAGGCTTCCTGGTAAGCGAGAATCTGTATGTAACGCATCTCGAAATTGACGAAGATGTTAAGATATATGCCATCGTCAGTAAGGAGCGTGGTTCCGTTGTTCTCCTCTGTGATGATCTTCTTTTGCTCTGTGCCCATGAGGTTATTTACCAGGTCGTTTGCCACCATTGCCAAGCGAATCTTGTTAGCACTATCTTTTATCCATCTGACAACCATTGCGTTGTCATAGACCTCTGCATGACAAGCGTTTGAATAAATAAAACCGACCGCCTCGTTGCAGTAGTCGTCCGTATATTTACCTTCATCGAACATCTTCTCCCACAGAGACTCATAATAGAGTTCATCCTCCATGTTGTACTTGTCCAACTTGCTCACATTTACATCTACTATTTCCATAATCATTCTATTTAATTGGTTAATACTAGGAGCGTGAAACAAAATGTTCCACGCATTGTTCGGCTTAAATAGGCAGAGACACGATATACTCCTTTTTCTTCTTTCGTGTTCTGCCCTTCACATCGAAGTGGCAATAATCTCTCAGCCAAACGGCAGCTTCTCTAATTATAGGCTCGTTTACCACAAGGATTGGACGAAGCATTCCGCTCTTCTTCATATACTGATAGCTAATGAAGTCGAACGGATCATTCGGGTCATCGCATTTCTTCTCCCATATACTAACGTCGAGATAATCGATGTAGTCTCCCTCAGGTGGGTTCTCCATTTCTATGAATCTTTTCGGGGTAAGAAGAATTGTATCCTTTGCCTCATGGGTCATGAAGAAATTCTCTACAATCTTATTAAGCTCTCCTGTTTTTAATTTTCTCTTAATTAGACCCTTCTTTTCTATGATTTTAGAAGCGTCGAGTACTACTGTTGCCATAATTCACAAATTTTAAATGGTTAGACATAGTACCCTCCGAAGAGGGCTTTTGGCTAGTGTGCGAGGAATCCTACCGCCTGACCCTTGCCGATGGACCAGCATAGTCTGTCTTCCTTCAGGCACTCCGTACAGTTGCCTGTGCAGAGTAACGTGCCTTCCGGGGCTGACGTTTCGCTCTCGAAAATTGGGTGAGCCTCAGGGAATCCGTGTTTGTTGTCCATCTTGAGACCAAGCCATCCGCTGAAGAGGATATGCATATTCTCCGGTATGACGTTGCCTTCATCGAGATACTCGTTGCACACATCGAACATCTTGGTGAATGCCAGGAACTTGGTATCCTTGTGCTTGCGTGCAATCTCGCACATCTTGTCAAGATACCATTTGTCTTGTATATCACCGCCGATGTGGAATCGGAAGGCTCTAGGGTAGCGGTAGTCGAGATACCCGTCAATCTCCTTGAAGTATCGCTCTGGATCCTCATGGTAGATTGCAGAGTTGATGGCTCTCGTCTTGACGACCTCTTTGTAGATGAGGTCGTTACGCAGGTCGTAGCAGCTCTTGGCACAGATTGCACAGTTACCGCAATCCATTACAGGGATAAGCGATACAGATGGGATAGCTCCCAATTTGCTATTACCCTCACTGATCTTGACGTGCAGGTTCTCTACATTCTCCAATGCGTTCTCGTAAGCTGCCTGTGCCTTAGACAGGCGATTCTTCATACCTTCCTTGTTTAATGTCCAGTAATTTCTACTCATAATTCTAATTTAATTGGTTAATACTTGGGGGACAAAAAACCGGCGTGTCTCACGACAGACCGGCTTTGAACCATTTAAACAAAATTTAGTTATGATATGAGTAGTCAGCCGCTGTTAACGACTGACCTTTTGGCTAATCTTTCGGTACATTCCAGTGGAATGAAATCGTAGCTTCATCTTCGTAGATGGAGAACGATATTAGTAGTTTTGTGTCTAACTCACGCTCGTCATCTATGTACTGCTTGTACGCCGGAACCATGTAGGTCGTTAGGTGACATTCGTCTTCAGTCAAGTTTTTTATGACTGCATTTCCGAAATCATCTAGCTTGTCCGTGCTTCTGTAGGGCTGCGGGATGCATTTCAGCTCGATAACATTGCTATTGACGGTGGCTATTACCGGAACACCGGCAATGAATCCGAGGTATGTATTCCCGGAGAATGCATAGCTTCCGTCATCGAACATGTTCTCTTCCCACCAGTCAAGCATAACATTCTTGTTATCTAGAGGTGCAGGAACAAGGGAATTCACATCAATCTTCTCTTTGATTTCTTTCATAATCCTTCATTTTATTGGTTAAACATTGAATCGGTTACCGAATCAGTAACCGACTTTTGGCTAGGATGGCTCCCGGCTTGCGCCTTACTTTAGTAGTTTGATCTGGAGAGCTTTAGCTCGAAGGATTACCTCCAGTGAATGCACTGGAGGAGATCCTCTCGTTGCAGAAGCTCTTGTGAATTGCTGCCGGGCCACCATTCTTTAGGCGGCGAACCTTACATCTTACTGGTGATTACTTCTTCCACTCGTTAATCTTGCCCTGGATGTCGATATCGTTCTCTATAATGAGCTGCTTGAGAACACCGAGCATTCTCCAGCCCTGCTCATCATAGAGCTTTGCTTTAGACTCAATCTCCTTCAACGAGTTGGCTTCTGACATCTTTCGTCCGTTTTTCCAGAATCTGGCTCCGTGGAACATAATGAGGTTTCTCATCGTGTAGTAGGAGCCAGAACCTTTGTAGGCATTGATGAATGCGTCAGACTGCTTGGTATTCCATTCTAGATGTTTGCGGTTCTTGTTAAACTTGCGAACTGCATCATAGAGCTGCTTGTATGTAGGGACAGCCGCCATCTCGTTAGCAATCTCTCTGAGAGGTGTGTAGACTTTCTTTTCCAAGTCGCTGACAAAGATATCCTTGTTCTGAAGACGTACGTACGGCGTTCCCTTGCAGGTATGCTTGTATGCCTTCTTCTCGTTTCCGTCCTTGTCTTTCTTGACATTCCAGATAAGATTGTTATCTACGTAGCTGCGGAGCTTGCTGATGTAGTCAGTAACCATGTCGCTGGCAACGTCGCCGTTAAACCATCGGTTTCTAGCACCGACATTGTCAAGGTCTCCGTGCTCAGACATCTTTACCTGAGCATAGAGCTCATTCTCCAGCATGCGCCACTGGTACTCGTACCCCTTGTGCTGTAACACCTCGTTGAATGACTTGTCGTCCTTCTTCATGTCTCGCAACATGTGGAACATCTGGCTCATCACCCAACGGCGGAACAGCTTCCAGTTATTTACATAACCGCCCTCGACAATCTTCTTGCCTACCGCATCGATGGTCGCATCGTCCATGTCAACTGGAACCGCTGCGCCATTCTCGATCTTGATAAGCTGGTCATCTCCGAGAGGGAAGTACTTACTCACGTCAACACCTGCTGCCTTCAGAGCATCGAGACGCATCTGCGCCTTGGTCTTCTTGGTAGCTGCTGTAGCCTCTACATTCTTAGTCACGATGTTCAAGTTCTCGCCAGTGATTGTTACAATCTGCTTCATAATTCTATAAAATTTAAAATGGTTACAAAAAATTTATTTAACTCTAGTGGATGAGGCTCATGCCCCACCCTTGTTTGGCTCAATCCAGTCTCTGAGTATAATCAGGTCCTTGTCGTTCTCTGAACACCAGAACCACGTTCCCCACTTGCTGTCCCACCAGAGGTTGCCTCTGAGTAGCTGGATCAGTACGTACAGCTCCAGCTTGCATCTAGCCAGCTCACGTCGTTCACCATACATCATATCTTCGTCTGAGAGCTCTTTCTCTGGCAAAGCCTTGAAGTAGTAGCGGCGATGTGATTCGGAGCGTTCTGACGGCACAGAATGCTTGTACGCTGCGTATCTCTGCTCGGTGCCAACAAACACAACCTCGGGTGTAAGGTAAGGCGTGTCCTTCGGCTTGTCTTCCTCGGACATTACTACCTTGCCGTTCACTCTACATGTTCTCTTCTGGAAGTTGATGGTGAACTTCGCACCATTCTCAACTGCATTGATAATCTCGTCGTATGTCATATTCTTAAAATATTGGTTAATAGGGAGGTGCTTATTCAAGCACCACCAATTTAGCCTTTTCGAGTTCTTCCTTACTCAGTACGTCTTCGTCTTCTCCGATGTGGATATAGAACTTATCTCCGTTCGCCCACTCCATCGCACGCATATACAACCAGTGGGCATCCTCGATAGAGAATCCGTCTGCACTTACAGAATCAAGCATCTCGCCCATGCAAACTTCTGACGTTTCGTACTCTTTCTTGATTTCCTCAAGCTTCTTTAGTAATCTACTTTTCATAATTCTACAATATTGGTTAATAGAAGTGCGCTCAGAGAATCTGTTGCGTAACTGTAAAGTCTTGATTGATACTGTATCTGAGTCCTGACGGATCCAGGTAATCACCTGGATGCTCAGGATGATTGAAACAGTATTATACAATCTATTCTCCTTGCGCACCATTCGGCTCGCAATAACCTAGACTTATCTCATGTATTATGTTGCATGGATATATGTTCACGATTCGACCGGCGTGATGGATACCTGCGCCTGCGGAGATAACGGCAGGCGCAGGTATGCCACCTATACGTCGGTATTAAACCTCATACTCTTGATAAGCCGTGATGCAATTCACTTTGGTTGTTGTAGGTACACTCATAGGTCTGTTGCCTTCCTCTATCTTGACGATTGAGGGATCTTGCAATACGCGAGATAGCTGGTATCACCAGCCATATCGCGTTGATACAGAGATCGCGACATAAAGAATTCCTCCTCGTGTACCTCGTTCGGCAATAACGTTGTCCTCATCTGAGAGCGTGACACGTAGCTATAGCAGCTTGATTGGGGCTGTTATAATCGCCGGATGACGCTGGGGATTCCCAGCATTAGCCGGCGAGTACAACAGTCACTCATAAATTCACTCTCCTCTAAAGACTACCCTCGTGCTTGGGTAATTCCCTGACCGATGGCTCGGCACAATACTTTATGTTTCTGATTTGGCACAGGATTCGCCAGATTAGCGGATCCACGACAATGCGTGTATTGCGCAGCCGTCGAGGATCCTCTAATCTGGTTAGAGAACCTGTGGTATAAACATTGCCATCCATCAGGGAGTGGTGGTGTGCGCCACCGGTGGAAGTCGTACGGACTGGCACATTTCTGTACTTCATTGATGAGCTACGCCTTGTGCGTCATACGAGGGGCCCGAGGTGTCTCAAGTTGCAAACTTGGATAACTCGGTCCCATCGGATGATGTTTTCGAGGCGTAGCCTGAATCTATCCGTCCTTCTCCCACGTCCGTGTGCTCGGTTACAGAGTATGCCGGTCAGAAGATACTGCGCATAGCTATATCAGATTGATAATATCCTGGTGGAGAGGATCGCAGGACCATCTCTGATTCAGAGATAGGTCCGCGATCGTTCGAGACCGGATGGTTAAATCGCTCTTCATTCCGGCAAAACCCTTGCGCTGGGTGCTAACCTACAGAGTATTCACCAATGTGTTGTACGCCGCCCTGCTCGTTCGCAAGGCATTTTGAGCACAACCTATCGATAGATACCCCTTGATTTCGCTCTCTGTCTTACCCCTGTTGGCTTTCACGTTTCTCCCTCTGCCTCTGTCTATACAACCGACATTCTGAGTCTTCACGTATCCGAGGCCACCGACTTTTCTCTTGCCTGTCTTGACCGCACGGATGCAGTCCATGACGAAGGCGTTGAGCTTCTCGATGTCCTCTTTCACGTTTATGACCGGAAGGACCTGAGTAGCCCAGGAATAATCGCAGTACCCCTTGTAGAGATACCTGTTGACTGAATTGATGGCTTTCGTCATCGTGGTGTCACGCTTCTTTATCGTTCTCTTCTCAATCTCCTTTTGGAAAGTCTTGATACGTGTGGACGACAGGGAGATATTGTGACCCTTGATGGAATATCCCAAGAACTTGAACCAGTGATTAGCGTCAAGATACTCAACTTTCTTGGGGTTGAGCGTCATCTGCATCTTCTCCAGTTCGCTCTTCAGGATATCCATGGCTTTCTCGTAGTCCTTACCCACGAAGAGAATGTCATCAGAATAGCGGACGTAATATCCGTCCAGATTTGACAACATCTCATCTATATGGTACAGAACCACGTCTGCCAGCCACGCAGCAACAGAGCATCCCTGCTTGAGGGACTGATACTTCTCGCAGAGGTTGTTGTCCTCATCGAAATAGATATCTGTGTGATAGTAGTCACGGATGACATCTATCAGTGCAGACTTTCCGTGCTTCTCCTCAACCTTGTTGAATGCCCAGTCGATGAATCGAATAGGCACATTGTCAAAGTACTTGGATAAGTCGGACTTGAATCCGATGATTTTACCATCTGCCGAGTATATTATATGGGAGACATCTTGTACAACACGACCGCAGCCGATACCCTTTTGGTATGACGTACAGCGTGGATGTACCATCTCCGGTGTCAGCTCAAACAGAAGGTCGTTTGCTATACTCAGTAGGATTCTGTCAACAGCCTCATTCACATAGACCGTACGGAAATCTCCGTTGTCTTTCGGAATCTTGGCTGTATGAGGCGGCATTATCTTGTAATTGCCGCTCTTGATCCTCTGATACATAGCCAGACGAGCCTCCGGCGTTGTAAGTTGATACATTACTGCTTTGTTCATGTCCTTGAATAAGCCTTTCTCGATAGCATACTGCCATCTGGCTTTTTCAAAGAACATACTTAGGATTCTGTCTTCATTCATAATTCTTCTTGTTTTGGTTATAGTGAGAGGGAGCTACCCTCTCTTTTTAGGCGTGCTTGTTGACTGCAAAATCCTCACATACCTTTCTGAAGATTTCGTTATTGAGGAATAGGGAGAAGTCAGACTTATCTCTAAACCAATGCTTTTCCTCGTAGTATGGAGGTATCGAGATACCAATGCTTTCGAGGAAGGATAAGTCGGCGTCGTTCTTGTGTTGTATTCCAACCCATGCAAGCTTTCCGTTTATCACGTACATTTCCCCTTTGTCTCCAAGTCTGTAGTTCACGTGCCATACGATGGCATCTACAATTCTTTCTTTTTCTGTCATATTCGTAATGTTTTGGTTATTGTGCGCAGTCCTTAGCTGCGCTTTTTAGGCAATGTTATTTCATCGCAGGGGAAGCACTGGTCTATAGGCCACCAGAACTCGTTATCAATTCCCGCGAATCCTCTTTTCTCTGAAACGTGAGTCACGATGTGCTCCTTTGACTGAGAATGTATGTCACAATACACTCTCATTCCTACCTCGATTTTCTTCATATCTGTAATATTTTGGTTATTGGTAGGGAGATTGCTCTCCCCGTTTGGCTAGTCGATGTGCTGGAGTGCTGCGCTGTCATCTTCTTCGGATTCTCTCCAGTACTCCTGATCTGGTTCGATCTCGATAATCTCACCTGAGAAATTGTCAGCGTCAAGAACAATATCGCTATTATTATAGGCATCCTGCACTTTCTGTACGGCTTCATTCTCACTCTCAGCATCAACGCTGACTACCTTGTTCAAATGTTCTGTGACTGATACGTAATATCTCTTCATAATCTTTAATAATTTGGTTAATAATGTCAGAGGGATTGCTCCCTCCGTTTTTAAGACTTCTTGATATTAATGATACCTGTCACGCTCATAGCGTCTGATGGCTCAAACTTGTCAGGTTTTAAGCCGCAATCTGTGTATCCGAATAGAGAATCCATGCAAGCGTCATACCATTCTGTTTCATCTGGCTCGTAATCTTCCGGCGCATCTTCTGGACACGCCAGCTCTAATACATCCCAGTAATTAAGAAGATAGCCCTTGTACGCAATCTGAGGATCAGACCACTCTCCACGTGAGATAAAGCAGATAGTCTTACCTGCAACGTTGTCACGATGGATCTTAAAAAACTTGTCAAATACCTTTTTTGCTTCTTTTGTCATAAGTCTCTTTTGTTTAATTGGTTAATAGTGATAGCCCGAAGGCTATCTTTAGGCTAATGCGTTCAACAATCTGTGTGCGTTGTATGCGACAGGATTCTGATACTTCATATCCGCATAGATTCTCTTCTCACAAATCTCGATACATCTCTCGTGTGCAATGTTCTCGGACAAGGCATCAAACTCGATATGGGTGCTGCCAGATGATGGCTTGCCCACACAATACTTGTGCCCGTCACGATAGCACACGATTCTTCTGTTTACACGATAGAAGGTTCTGTTTCCCTTCTGTGAAATTGTAATCTTTCCCATAATTCTTTGTAATTTGGTTGATAGAACCCACGGATGAACGTGGGCAATTAAGCTCTGTTGTAAAACTCCTGATACTCAGGTTTCATGCTGGAATCTATGCGGGACTGGCATAGTGATTTCGTTTCACTCCTGCCATGTGTGGTAAACGTGGACCAGCATCCACGCTTAGCGTCCCACACACACCACCATACTCTCCCATCAAGAGCGCGACGCTTCTTGGGGATAAATCTTTTTCTTGTCTCATTCATAATCTCTGTATTTTGGTTTGTAGAAGAGGAGCATGCAAGCTCCCCTTGGTTAGGCTACTCCTTCCACCACTCTGCAACATCAGAGCGTTTCAGGTTTCTCTTCTCTAAAAATTCCTTCAGAGTACTACAATATGTATTCATGCTGTAGAAATCTCCTTTAAGTCTTACTATTACCTGCTTCATGATCGTATGTTTTAAAGTCTTGCCCATGAGTATATCTTAGCTCTTCTTTTCTCTTCTTTCAGCTGAGATAGGAGATATTTCTTCTCTTCTCCCGAGAAATTCTTGCGGATATACTGCTCACACTGCTTCTTCTTCCAGAAATGAACCGAATCTGAAGCGTCTGGCGTTATTGAAACCCACATCATGCCGCCTACTACAGGAACAAGTCCTGCGTAGATAATTCCTTTTCTAAATTCCATAATCTAATCTCATTTAAATGGTTAAACATTGAATATCCCCATGCTAGGGGATATTGTTAGGCTTCCTCATAATCTTCCTCCATCATGGAGTGAACCTCTTCAAGGTAATTGCCGAAATTGTACTTGATGTTGTACGTGCCGAACGCCTTGAAATACCATTCTTCGAGATATTCTCTGTCCTTGTTAGCCTGCTCGCTGTCTTCTGCGGCATCAAGTCTGGCTACCATCTGAGGATACAAATCGTAGTAATCGTCGCCATCGTAGTCCGTCGCCCAGAACGTACCTGTAACGTGTCTGGGATAATCGTTGTACAGATTGGCAAAATTACCATCCATGCGCTGATCGTTAAGATGGAGATATTTCTTCATCTCTCTGTTTGCCTTGTGAGTAAGCTCCCATGCAAGGGACTGGATATTCTCTCTAAGCATATCTGCAATGTATTCTTCCAAATCTTCTGCGTCATCGAATTCCTCCAGACACTCACGATAGAGGCCCTCAATTACCTTGGCGAAGCTTTCAACACCGATATAATCGGATACTTTCTCGATAACTTCACCCTTGTTGTTCATAACAACTTCTACAATATTCTTTTCCATAATTCATCTGTTTAAATGGTTCATAATGGTTCCCCACATTATCGTGGGGAGTTTTAGCTAAAACATAAAGATACTCCAACGGGTTTTGTAGAAAAACTTGTACGCTTCAATCTCTTCTAGTTCTGGAACGTCATACACCTCTAGCTTGCCTGTATCCTTATGTAAGTCGGCAATGGAAAATAAGCCGTCATGCGTCCACTTGATGAGATCCACGCGTCTTACCTCGTTCTCTGCTGAATCAACGATTTCGCACTTCAGTAAATCGTCATTCAAAATCTTGTCTAAATCACTCATAATTCTGTAATCTTTGGTTAATAGAAATCCCCACCCGTGAGAGTGAGGATTGATTTGGCTTAATACAGACAAGCTCTGAAACAAAGCTTGTCGCTTATCACACCATCTTTCTGTAGCCCGTCCTTCCAGTCATTGAAAGTCATGTTCAAGTCAAGGTTGAACTTTGTCTTCTTGCCAGTGTAGTCGATACCACACTCGTCACAAAACTCCCAGAATGCCTTTCTCAGCTCTTTCTGGTTCGTAATCTGAAATTTATTCGCCATAATTCAAATAATTTATCTGGTTAAACAATAGAAGGCACGCTCATGCATGGGCGCACCTTTTTAGGCAAATACTACTCTTCTTCATCTTCATCCTCTTCCTCTTCTTCATTGTCTTCTTCTTCGTCAAGACAATAATAGCTGTCAAGCTCATTTGTGCCGGTATAACCTTCAGACATACACTGCTCGTAGTCACGAAGTCCTTTTTTAGCGTAAATTACATCGTTCATTGTCTCTTCAGACCAGCCATTGATGCTCGTGACAAGTTGAAGCTCGGATTCTGTGGCGATATTATTGTCGATAATAAACTCCCACAACATAGATTCTATACTTTTGCTCATATTCTTTGAATATTTAGTTAATAATAGCTCCTACGTGTCTCCACGCAGGATTTTTTTGGCTTAGCGCTCCTCTACTTTCACGCTCACGGCATAAGGCAAGTCATCTCTGTCAACCTCCTTCCATTCATACTCAACGACAGTGCTCATGTGTCTGTTCTCCATCTTATAGATGGCGCCATCTATAGTTCTCTTACTGATGGTGCATCTCGTTTTCTCGACCTTGAACTTGACGTGAGCCATGTATCCGTCATTAGTGAACTCAACGAGCCCTTCTCTTCTCGCAACTGCCACACATCCGTGGAATGCGTTAATGAAAATGTACTTTTCTCCATCGAAATACACGTCAACGCGCGTATTGTTCTCTGTCCTCTTTATATACTCCATATCTATTGTATTTTTGGTTAAACATGGTTTCTGTGCAGATAGGCTGCACAGAATGTTTGCTAAAATCTGCGAGGACGCATGTACGCACGCTCAATTTCCTGAGCTTTCTTGTCCACACGAGCGGCACGTCTGTAATACTCGCTCTTGTCGAGCTTCTTTCTTTTACACTCTTCACTTATAACCGCCTTGTGACTCGCTACGAGCCTTGCAAGGAACTTTCTGTCTTCTTCTGACATATTCTGAATTTTATTGGTTAATAATTGAAGCAGGACACAGGACGTGCCCCGCAGTTTTGACTACTTGTTTTCACACGAGATATGGCTAGGGCAGCAGTACGTCGTCCCGTTGTGTATGCCTAAGAAACAACAGCCTACACATTTATCTGTTACGACATCCCACGCGCGCTCTATTCCGTGTCTGTCAGTTACTCTTACTGTTTCCATAATTCTAATATGTTTTGGTTAATAGCAGGCAGCATGATAATTATCGTACTGCCCAGTTTGGCTAGAGATTGTACACCGGACTTTCTGATGCATTCAGGATAGAACTGCCGGTGAGAATGGAGAATGCACAGGGATCAAAATCATCGAAATTCTTCATTCTCTCGATTTTTTTCTGTACTACATCACGTATGGATGATAGATTCAGCCTGCCGTCAATGGGCATAATAGAATCCATGCCAACCATTTCCACGATACTGAAATCCTCTGTAAATCTCATGTTCACAAGGTCAAACTTGTTAATCTTGTGGTAAAATTGTACCCATTTACTCATAATTCTACATTTTTGGTTTGTAGGAGAGGGAGATGAAACTCCCTCATTTTTCAGGCTGTGTACTTCTTGATAAAGTCCGTGAGCTTTGTGTACTCGGATTCAATCTCCTCGATACTGTTCGTACAGAAAAAATTCACGAGAATGCAACTTGTTATTTCCTCGTCTTTAAAAATGTGTACATTTACAGGGATATGCTCTCCATCTCTGTTTATCGCCACACTTATGAACAAATATTCGTTGCCGAACAAATCACGCTGCATCTCCTGCAATCTAGGCAAAATCTCACTGCGCAGATACTTTCTGCCCTCTTCCCATTCAGGGTACTTTAATTTCTTCATAATCTATAAATTTTTGGTGAATAGCATGCGTGACAATCGCCACGCACATTTCAGCTAATACACAATGCTGCAATCTCAGAGAAGCTCTTGGAGATAGCCTCCTTGCTACGATAATCTCTGTAACCCTTGGTATTGTTGTTGTGCCACTGGCGTGCAGCTATCTTTATTTTCTCCATCTCATGTAGCAACGCACGCTCAAAGTTTTTCTGTGATTTTCTGTCTTGCATAATTCTTCCGTTTAAATGGTTTAACATAGTATGCCCAGGAAAATGCCTGAGCACATTTTTGGCTAGCCCTGCTCGTATTTGTTTAGCAGGAAAATCAGAATGCAGCCGTCTCCGTTCATGAGCATCTGACATTTGTCCTCATCTGTAATGATGTGGGCGCAATTCTTTGCAAACATAGGAAACGGCTCATCCTCCATCTCGTCATGATATACAGCCAGGTATGTTCCCGGCAGCAGAGGACGTGTATCCTCAGGATCGCCGCCGAACTCATCGCACGCCTGTATAGGACATAGAACTCTTTGGATAGATGTGTGTGTACACATATCTTCCTCGCAGTCCATGCCCATCATGATATCAATCAACTCACACTTGCTTAATTCCTTTGTAATTGTCTTGTACATATTCTCAATATTTCTGGTTAATAGAAGAGAGGAGCGGAAACTCCTCTCAGATTTGGCATAATTCAAAAATTTTGGTTTAGAAGGGCAGTGTATTTTCGTTCCGTATTGGACATGTGGCGCCATCACCACGCTAGATTAATTACTTCTTAAGACCTACGTACATTATCGTACTCTCGGTGTGTGGATTGTTGCCAAGCTCTGAAATCTCATTCGCCTGGTTGATAACTGTCTTTCTCAGCATCACGTTTGCTCTGTGACAATTCACGAGAGTAACTGAAACCATTACTAATGCAACACACACTACGGCAAACAATGCCACGAAAATATTCTTCTTCATAATTCTGTAATTTAATTGGTTGATACTAGATACCGCCTGGATATATCCAAGCGGTAAATTTGGCTAGTCACAGATATCCTCTATCTGCTGATGGATGGCGTCTATCATTATAGCAATTATAAACAGACCGCACATTTCAAGAACCGCAGAATATAACACTGCTTGAAAATCTCCAAGCACAAATCCTACGATGGCAATGATACCACACACGAAACTCACGATAGCTACGGGCGCAGCAGACAGCACGCCCTTTCTTACGATATACTTTTCCGTAATTCTCTTGTTTAACTGGTTATATTATCGTACTGCCTGGATTCCTCCAAGCAGAATTTAGCTGAATGTTTCCAAGCACAATTTTCGTACTTTCCAAATCTGTCACGCTTCAGGAAGGATGAAATTCTCCAAGCGGAGCGTAGATCTCCACAGCTCACGGAAGAACCACCTGCCAATTATCGTACTGCTCCAGAATATTCCAAGCAGAATTCCCCAAAATATTCCAAGCAGAATAATGGCAATATTCGTACTTGCTAAACACAACAGAGCAGGAACACTCTGAATAAATCCAAGCACAATTATAGCACTTGAATAAATTATTTGTCTTGTTTTCATAATCTATATGTTTTGGTAATTGTTCCGTAGCCACACACGACAATTATCGTACTGGCTACGGATTTTTAGGCTAGAACTGCAACGACAAGTTTCTTTCCGTTGTAGCTCATGAATTCTACGTGGCTGTATATCGTCTGTAAGTCTGCAATATACAGCTCCATCATTCTCCTCCCTCTGCAATCTAATGATATCGTACTCATAATTCTAATAATTTGGTTATTGTTCCCTGCCAAGCGCAGGGAGATTAGGCTAAAGTATAGCTTTCGTTATTTCTTCCTCAGAAAACTGCGCCCAATAGTTGCCCATATTATTTTCGTATGGCAATTCTGTGTAGTTCCCGTTTTCGTCTCTTCTCCAACGTATAACTGCAAGTTCTTCGTCTGTGAGCAAATCAAGTACGTCTTTAAAATTCTTTTCCATAATTCTAATTTTTAAATGGTTCATAATTGTAGAGCGGAGATTTCTCCCCGCCCCGTTAGCCAGGACGTGCATCTTTGCACCACGTTTTATCTTTATCGTCTTAACTACGTGGCTCACGCCCTACAGATTTTATGCTTCTGCCAGCAGCTCGTTTGTTTCTGAGGAGATAAATCTCGCACGGATGACAAGCAACCGATTTCAGTCAGCGTGGATAGTGTGCGCCTTGATACGCTGCAAATCGTGATTGCACACACTGGGATTTCTCGGGTAACCACTCCCGAACGGCTCACAACACCGCATAGAATATGAATTATGATTTCTTTCTCTAAACTCTCATCTCGCTAGATGATACAAATCCCCTCGCCGTCGTGCCGTCTCATCTCATTCGACGCTCACGCCAGGAATTTTTGCGTATCTCTCGGATGGATGTCTCTGAGTAACACGTTACTCTCTCCCATCTCGGTGTGCCTCTCGCACTCTCGATTTACTGAGATACTTCTCTTGAATTTTGGCAATTAGTCCCCTGAGGGAGAATAAATTCTCTCTCTAAGGTTAAGCCCACACACCACGACAAGGTTTCCAAAATCGTGTGGGAAAAATAAGGGTACGACGATCCGCACCAAGTTGAAAAAACCTGGAGTAAAATTTCCCACTGGCTACCTGTCAGATAGTCAGTGGGAAAATAGATAGCTAGTATTTGCTAGCTACCTATTTTGTGTTATTACTCTTTGCCCTCAAGCTGGTTTGCTTGTGCCAATAAAGCGAGTGCTTCCTCTCTAAGTTCGGCAGCAGTCTTCGCACGTTTACGGGCTACCTTTGCGCCCTTTGCGAAGTTGTCGTGCAACGTCTTTAGGTGGCTACCTAACTTTTGCGGAGTGTCAATAATTGCCGTTTGTGTATCTTTGTCGTTATCATCAAACCACGTGGCAAAATTAGGTAGTTTGTGTGTGTGCGAAAATTCGCTTACAGCAGCACGAACACACTCCGTTTGCAAGTTGTTATACTCGCTATCTCCTAAAACCACATCATTTGCGGCTTTTTGGTACGCTACCTTTGCGGCTTCAAGTGCTTTCGAAGCCTCAAGCAATTTAGAGTCCTTAGACTCTTTTAATAATGCTACCTTATAGGCGTTTAACACCTCAAGTGCAGTAGAACACTTTACACTTTCCTTAACCTCTGAAACATAGACTTTTGTTTCCATATTGCATACCGCTTGAATTTTAGGTGCCGTGTGGCGGTGGCGCACCGATTAAACATACTTTCTTTCTTTTTGTATTGCAAAGGTACAAAGAAAAATTGTAAGTAACAACACCCCTTTTTTGAGGTAATTGTAAGTAGCTAACTATCTGATATTCAGATAGTTACAAAAGTGTTAATGTTAAAATAGGTGTGCAAAACATAAAAATATATGTAAAAACGTTAAAATGTAACGTTTACGTAACTTTTTATTGCTATCTAGAGTTTGCAAAATAGGTAGCTAAGCAAAAGCACTTGAAAAACCGAAAGTAAAAAACGTTAAATCACGTATATTTAGCCATTTTTAGGTAATTATATATTACGAAGTTCATAACTAGTTGATAATCAATATACTAAGGTGTAACACTGTGCTAGTACACACAACACTTAAATGCTTGATTATTAGGTAGTTATAAGGTTACAAATTGATAGTAAAATAACTAGAAAAAGCGTATATTTTGCGTATATTTATACGTGTGCAAAGGATTATTTATACATATGTAACCAAATGTTAATTGTACCCAGTTAGAAAATGTAAGGTTTTATTGAATCAAGTAATATGTAATAATCTTTTGTGTTTCACGATGTATATTTATGCAAGAATATGGAATTAATATGCAGTGTAAATGGTTGATATTCAGAAGGTTACAATAATTTAGTTTATAATATAAACCAACAATGTTAAAAAGTGTAAAAATAGATGTTTCACGTTCGTTTACTATATATAAACCAACACTATTTGTAATACTTTTTTATGAAGCACCCCCACACCCCCCTAAATAGCCATAAATCAGCTCGGTAGTCACCTCTTCTAAAAATTTTTTCTTCCGATTTTTCGACCTACTTGTAAGGTTTAATTACTTTTATCATCGAAAGCATATTTATGCATATTCATACACTTACCAATTTTTAACATTTGGCATCATTAATCCATACTTTGGTGAGCAAAACCATAAATGTATATCTATTATTCATCAAATGTATATCAATTATGCATATTTATACCCTTTATTTACTATGGTTATAGGATATATTCATTATATTTTTCGTATCTTTGTATTGTCGTATTATTATTATAGGGTCGACATGTTATAGGGTTGCTCAGAAGTATGCATATCTTCCTGAAATCCCCTGTTTATCGTGGTTAACCCTACACAATAACGGAAAAATAATGTTATTATTATACATAGATGGAAAATGGTATAGCTATAGACACATTGCACGCCCAGCTTCTTGAGCTATCGAGGCGTGAAGAGTACGGCTTCGACATGCTGAGAGGTCAGGACTGGGGCAAGGCGAACTCGGAGAAGTACAACAGGATGAAGTCTTCCTTCATAAGGTCGATGAGGATGCTTGCGAAGAAGGCTCCGGTGAAGTACTACGGAGGTGCTTACTATATGTTCAACGGAAAGATATACGAAGCTGTTCCGAAGATAGTCCTGGAACAGGCTTACCAGCTGCTGCTTCTCGACCTGGCCATGGCTCCTATGCTCGGCATCAGTACGGTAATGAACAAGTCTTTCATTGACGTGATAGAGTGCTACAACATCCTGAGACCGACCTTCGATATCGTCGCATTCGCCAACGGAGTGGTTGACTTCGGAAGCGGGTTGCAATATCCGAGGGTAATGCCATTTTCTCCGGAGTACCACGTCACATACTATCATCCCTACGACTACAATCCGAAGGCAAGGTGCGACAGGTGGCTTAACTTCATACACGAGGTTCTTCCTGACAGTACATCGAGGATGATCCTCCAGATGTTCCTGGGTCTGGGACTGACGCAGAGAGGTACTGCGTACAACCAGTATGAGGGAAAGAAGTCATCGAAGATTGAGCTGTGCCTGCTTCTTGTAGGAACGGGAGCCAACGGAAAGAGCGTCATCTTCGACGTTGCCTGCAACATATTCGGCAAGGACAGGATAAGCAAGATGGACTACGCCGACCTCACTGCCGACGGCGACGAGGGAATGAGGGGAAGGTATCCCATCAGGAACGCCATCTTCAACTGGTCATCCGATTCTGACCCGAGGAAGTTCGGAAAGAAGAACACCGGAATGTTCAAGAGGCTCGTGAGCGGCGAGCCGGTTCCTATGAGGAAGCTGGGCAGGGATATTCTTGAGGGAAACTCAATCCCCTACCTCATCTTCAGTCTCAACGAACCGCCGAACGCCGAAGATGCATCACTCGGTTTCGTCAGGCGTCTCCAGTACATCAACTTCGATGTGACTATCTCCAAGGACAGGCAGGACCCGGAGTTGGCGAGCAAGATAATCTCCGGTGAACTGAGCGGAGTGTTCAACTGGATATTCAGGGGTGCGATGGAGCTGAAGAAAAGAAAGTACCGCTTCCCTGATACAAGCGGAGGCCTCAGGCGGAAGATCATCTCACTTCTTGACAAGCATCCTATCGGTGCGTGGGTAATGGCCTATAGCATGAGGAGTAGCCCTGAGGCGAAGAATGAAATTTCGTCGTGGATGCTGTCGAAGGACCTTTATGAGAGGTTCACCGAGTTCTGTAGGCTCAACGACATCGATGGAAGGGACATTCCTACCATCCAGAAGTTCGGAAGGGATATGTGGGAGAGGTACGGATTCTTCAAGAAGAGAGACCCAAGGGGCAATATGTACCAGGTGTACGGAGCTCTGATGGATGACCTTAAGGAGAAGGTGCTCATCAATGACATCAAGTCTCCTATGGTTGAGGAGGAATCCAAGCAACCAGAGAGTTTCATTCAGCCTGATGATTAACGATACCGGTGGCCGCAAGGCGGTGGGACATGCCTTCGGGTATAAGTCCGGGCAGATGGGAGGTTCGAGTCCCTCCCACGGTCGGCGGTCACCATAATAACAGATTTCTATGATAGACAAGGAATATATCAAGGAGATTATCTCCTGTATCACGAAGAAGAAGGCTGACGGGAACATTGTCCCGGCCACCGCTTCGATGAGCGAGATTATGACTGCTGTCCGCGAGGATGCCCTTGAGTGCATGAGGACCATGTGCAACGATAGGGAGATTGCGGTGAACAGGACGTTGAACAGTGTTTCATTCAAATGTTTGTAGCTTATGGGAGAAAAACTTATGTTTTGTATATCCGATGCCTTTATGGATGGTGACAGAATTCGCGGATCTATTCATAATGTTGTGGACAAAGCGTTCGAGTCTGGTATCAAGATGTCGTCTTGCCGATACAAGAATCACAGCATAACGCTTGACATGAGCTTTGAGCCGGAAGGTGGTTTTGACAAGATGCTGCTAGAAATTCTCTACGGCGACAGAATCAGGAAAACCATTGAACGCCTCAATAACGAGTGGCTGGAGAAGATGTGGAAAGCTTCTTGTGAAGATCTGTTAGTTTTTAGATTTGAACAGATACGTGAAAGGTTCGAAAAGGCGCAGGAGGTCCAGGATAAAATCCATGATAATTGGGATAGAATCCGTAGAACAAGATTTATAAAGTGGTAGGTATGAGAAGACATCACAATCCGAACAAGGTTCCGCCGTTCAAGCCGGACCCAGAGCATTGGACCAGGAAGGTTCATTCCTGGAAGGCGAAGGTCGCCTATGAGACTGAGGATGATGCTTGGGAGTTCCTGAAGACTCACCCGAAGCTCATTCAGCAAGGAATGACCGTCTATAAATGCAACGTCTGCAATATGTTTCACTGCGGGCATAAGTATAACAAACAAAATAAATAGCTTATGGATTATGAAGATACTTGGATAGGAACTGTGTTTATTGCACCTGCGTCATATCTTATCGAAGAACTCCATGAGCAAGAAAAGGAAATTTTCAAAAACAGAGTCTTTCAATATGACAATCTGGTTTGCGGAATTGTCGACAAGATTGACTCTAAACGCGGTTATGTTTGGGCGACGTTCAAAGTTCCAGACAACAACTACGTCGATTCTGGAATAACACTAGCAATAGACTTCAAGGCTAATTGGTGTAGGTTTTGTGTCGTTAAAGGTGGAAAGAGGTTCAGTCCCTATCAGTTTCTCTGCCTCAAAGAGAAGGATATTATAGATATAATTAAAAATAAAGATTATGATTAAGAAAGAAGATATTAAGGTTGGGTTGGAGTTTTTACTTCCGTGCGAGAGTATAGAACGCACTAGACAAGGATTTCTCTATTATGTCAATACAAGGAAAGGATGCTGCATGTCACTGATTGAACCTACAGATGTTTTTCGTGTAAAGTCTGTTAAAGATGACCGTGTTTATTGTGACGTTCGTGACATTACTAATGTACGCGTAGATTTAGATATTTTGCAGAAGAATGGTTTATATCCCGAATATGCAAAAAATCTGATGGATGAATGGAAAGATTCTGTAATTGCAAGCGAAAATAAAAATAAGCATGCAACCAGAAAATTGGAACTTCCTATTGGCGTTATAAGTACATTAGTTCCCAAAAATGATTGGATAGCAAATTATGCTTTTGTTGGTGGTAGTCGTGGTGGAAACAAAAGAAACTTTATGAGTCGTTATCTTGGCAAGTTTAATATTCCACAATACGAGAATAACGATGAGCTGTCAAATGAATCTGCAAGCAAAAAGACAGAGCAAGTGTCTCATCCTTCTCATTACGCTTGGCTAAAGGATTTATGCGGTGTCGAGCCTTTGGATATTTGCAGACATCTTGACTTTAATACAGGAAACGCTATCAAGTATCTCCTGCGCAAGGATAAGATGGATGGCAACAAAACAAAGACCGAGAAGCGCATCGAGGACTTGCGTAAGGCGGTGTTTTATATCCAGGACGAAATAAAATTATGGGAACATGGAACAGACTGATTACACTTGTAAGGATTGTTTCTTCTTCAAAGATGGGGTTTGCAATGACCCTAATGAGATTAGGTTTACTTCTGAGGAGAATCCATCTTGCATTAGTTTCGAGTATAAGGAAATAAAAGTTGAACATTAAAATATTGTTATCATGGCATTACCATTTGGAAAGACTATCAAGACAAGACACTTCACCGTGCTGAAGTTCAGCAAGAGCTTGTCTAAGAAAGAAGTTGCTTCACTCAGAGAGGATATCCCTGCTGAGATCAAGAAGCATTTACAGAGAGGCTCACTGCCTTTTATCAAGATTGCGAACATTGCCGGCACATGGGGAATCGAGTACTCTATCGGTACATCAATGTACGCTGCACTCGATGAATGTGTTCCTGTGGCTGTAGGAGACCATTATGAGTTCTCCAAGGATGATGGAAACATCATCGAGGCATTTGCCCAGCTTATGTATGCAGATACTTCGTTGCCTGGCGATGCAGAATACACAGCAGGAAAGCTGAAGCTCCGTGACGAGTATCTTGCACGTGAGTCTGCGAGAATGAACGCTGCCGCAGACGAGGGCAAGACTGATGAGCAGCTTCGTAAGGAGAGTGATGAGGCCGTACAGGAAGTCATTGACCGTGACAAGCATGCCGAGACTCTTCTTGAAATGGCAGAACAGATTAAGAAGGAAGGAGGCAAGGATGAGCGATAAATTGCTTGAGGTCGTCCAAGACCACACTTCCCTAATACAGGCACTCCAGTTTATTTTGGAGGCCGCAGAGACGAAGAAACTGCCATCATACGGCGTTCTTCCTACGTTTAATGACGATATGCTTGAAGATCAGGTGCGAATTGCGCTTGAACTCATCACTGGAGAGAAGTATCCCTGATTGAGTTTATATTTTTCTTCTACTTTATATATAAAAGTAAGGGCGGCATCTGTGAAGACACCGCCCTTTTTAACCAAAAAATTTTTGAATTATGAACAGCAGAAAGAATCTGCGGACATAAAATCACCTGCAAAGGTAATTGGTTTTGCCGAATTTCAAGTAAAACAAAGTTACTTTAACACGAATTTAACACTATAGCATGCGAGTTTTGCTCTTTATGTCGTTCAGGGCAAGGAGACCGACGGCATCAGCCATCATTTCATAGCCCTTACAGAACTGACTGCCGATGTTGGCGTACAGATCAGGATTGTCGTGTACTCCGGACGAATCTCTGCCCTTTATCTGACCCTGCGCCTTGAAGAACTCCTTCTGAATGTCATCCATCTTCTGGAGGATTGTGTCGATACCTGGATTAGTCATGGCTCTCTTCCTCCTTTCCCTCCTGGATTCCTGCAAGAGCTAAGAGTTCTGAGAACTTGTTGTCGTACCAGAGTGCCTGTGTCTGGTTCTGTGCGTGAGGATTGCGGGCGTTCTGACCGAACTTCTCGAACTTCTCCGGAATGACTACCCATGAATGCGTCTTGCCGCCCTTGCCAGGACGTGTCATTCTCTCCACGATTCCCTTTGATACGAGAATCTTGTTGAACTCTGCCGATGACATCTTGACGTTGTGTGATGCGAGCAGGTCCTTCGCTGCGTGGACTGTCTTCTCGTCCATCACGTAGTCCGGTGTCGGCAATCCGAGAGGGTCGGCGATTGTCTTAGCAATCTGAAGCTTTGACGCATCGTTGAGGTTGAGGAACTTTGCGAGGAACTTCGCTGCCTGGATCTTGTCAGAGAGCTTTGGCTGAGATGGTGACCGCTGAGGCTGCTTGAAATCTCCGTTGGCTACACGATGGAATACCTGACGATAAATCTCAAACACCTCTCTATCCTTACGAGCGATAAAGAACTCTAAACATGAAACAGTCAAGTAGTACTTATGCTCCCACACGTAACCTTGTGGATTTGAAGCGTGAACTTTTTGGTCTATCAGTTGATAATCAACGTTTTGCAAGAACTTATCTTTAAGTTCTGCTACGGCCTTATTCTTTGCAGAATATACTAACTGCCATACTTCGTCAAAGTCAACAGGAAATTCCTCTCCAGACTTTGACAGATTCAATACTGCGGTGAAATACATCTTCTTATCCACCAAACTGCTCTGCTTTGTTAAAATCACATTATTCATTATTGTGAAGCATTAAATTATATGAGAAGACTTTATACAAAGAAAGCGGCCTCTCATTTGCGCTGCTTCACAATAATGACTGCATCCCGCAGTTGATTTAATTGTACGCAAATATAGAGACCGCTTATACTATATATTTAGTCGAAAGCCATTTCTGGCTATTCGGTAAACGTTCGTCTAAAAATGTGTTGTGGGTTTAAAAAGCCCACATTTAAATATGGGCAATGACCGATGCCCTACGGAACGACTTGATGTCATTATTATGAAGCACTGCAAAAGTACGAAAAAATCCGCAATCTCTTGTCAAGAAAGCGGATTTTAACATGGATTTAACTATTTGCCGCCCTTACAGAGTCCATTTTTGAACAACAAGCAGTCATTCTTGCTGGTTGGATAGTTCACTGGAAGATAAAAGTGACAAGTCGTGCTCTCTGTATCAATCTCGTCCTGCTTAATCTTAGAATAGTCAGCTATCATGGCCGTGGTCTTTTGCCACTCAGGAGAGCCAAACTTCTGCTTGCGCTGAGCAATAACAAGGTTTCTCAGAATCTCTTCCTTCGAGGTAGCTTTAATAAGTTCCTCTTGGGTGAGTTCGTCGCTATTCTCGTTCTTCGCTTTCTTACCCTGCACCTCTGCGATTCTCTTCTGAACGGACTCTTGGGCTTCAAGCAAGTTCATCTCGTTTTCGAGGAAGGATTTCTCCCAGTTGAGTCCCTCGCCCTGGAATGCGATGGCCCAACTGTCACGGATAGGCATTCCTGATCCGCGGAGACTAGCGTAGATGTAATAGCGAGGGTCCTTCATCTTGAGAGCCTTCGCCTTCTTGTACGTATCGACGGATAACGTGTATCCTTTTGTTTCTTCAATCATAATCTTGATATTTAAAAATTCAACGTTTGCTGCCTGTGGTGTTCTCTCCATACATTGATAGACTTGCCGTATATCCAATAGTCGAACACCTCTTCCGGAGACAATCTTTCGTCTATCATCCTTCCGCTAGCTTGGATGTCCTTGATGGCCTTAATCCAGCTATTGTAGATATGCGGATAGCGTTTGCAGTCGGCGAGTTTCTGCTTATAGTTGTGCATAGGGCAGCACAGGCAACCAATCCTATAGTAGCCCTCGTCGTACAGCTTGCAATGCTTAATACCGAGTGTATTCAAGAATAGCCATACCTCATCATCGGTCCACTCAATGATTGGAGAGATGAGGAGCGATTCATAGCCTCGGATACAGCCGATGGTACGCTCATCGCTGGCATTGGTGATGTTAATCTCGTGGATACCCCACCGGGTTGGACGGCCACGCTTCTGACCGTTCCTTTTATCACGGAACTCGTCAAGGCCTTCAAGAGAGCCGCTGTACTTATGGTTGGTAATCTCGACCTCGCTCCTACCCGAACGCTGCCTGCTTTCTGCGTGACGGATTCCGATGAGAACAACATTGCCTGCACCGATGCCCTCTTTATAGACCCTGCAACACCATCTTATCAGTCTTGTCGGGAGCATGCCTTCCTTACGAGCCTGGTTGTAGATGCTGATTTTCGGCTTTATCATATCTACGTCCGGATATTGCTTGCGGCAGAACTTGATTACTTCTGGTGGATCGACGGACGTAAGCCCCATGTGAGCCTTGAACTTCACGCCTGCAATCTTGGCAATGTGATAAAGACACTGACTATCCTTGCCTGAACTGAACGATAGATAGAAGCCTTCGTTAGGCGAGTATGCCAGTGCAAGCTTCTCCGCCTTTCTCAGCAGCTCTACAGAGTGCTTTATCTTCTCCTGGAATTCTTTAGGAAACTTCGGAAGAATTTCTTCTAAAGTGAAATTTAATTCAGAATTTATCATATCATTTCTTTTTATTATCCTTGAATGCAAATAAAGTGTAACAACAACACGAAACGTGGAACGGTGGATATGGGTCTTTGAAAGAATGGATGCCGGCATCGGCTTCGCTTTGACAGATATCACAAGGATAGCTGCTTCCTCTCTTGACATAGAATCCGATAGCCTTATGCTCCTGCCCATACTCCTGCTCTGCCTGGCCCCATGCCAAAGCAATCACCTGAGAAGCGTTTCTTACGATATTCTGATAGGCATTCTTGTAGTAGCCCTTTCCGTAAGAAGGAACATCGATGTTGATGTCCTTTCTCTTCGCTTTGGTGATGACCGATGTGTGATATGGGTCCTTGTAACCTGTGCGGATGGAAGACAGGAGCTGCTGGTCAGAATATCCCATCAAGGTTCCTGCCTTGATCATCCTCACGATGTCTTCCGCAAAGTTTCCGAGATAGACGGCGTTTCTTTCAGATGTTGTCTTTCCGTAGATGTCGCTGACGAGAAACGATTCGATGTTCTCGCTGTCTATACCGAGAATCTTGCACGAAGCCTTGGAGTAGGCAGAGATGTAGCTATTGATACTCTCCTCAGCCTCAGCAGTAACATTCTTGGCATAAGAGAGCAAGGCTGACTCGTTTGAGAGCCTGCCTGCGCCTCTGTATCGCTTGCTTGCGGTAATTATCTTCTGTGTCGATTTCCAGAGGACATCTGCAACTTTTGACTCGCAGTTTCGGATTGCCTGCAAGCGCTTCCTGCTGTAATCGACGGAACGTTTTAACTCATCCATTTGCGTACCTCCATTTATAACCAAAAGCAGAAGGGATTTTTCCTCTGCAACAATTTGTTATATCAGAACCTGATTTTTTACCAAGGCTTTCTGCTGCCTCAATTATACTATTATACATAGCCACTTCTTTTCCATCAAAAGAAATTTGCAAAACAGCTTTACTGCCCTTGCCTTTCAGGTCTGGTCTTGGACCCTTGTGCCCTACTGGGATAAATTCATTCTCCTTTTTCTCTACAATGAAGCGATAATCTCCGATAGTGATAACACCATTGATAGCCTTTGTTGTTGATAGTTTGTGTCTATCAAACCCAAACTTTCTTCCAACAGCAGATACGCTTGCAAAACGCTCTATAGTGTTTCTTTTATCATCAATTAGTAGAACGTATTTCTGATGTCGCAATGGCTTGCATATATCTCTATCAATCTTTTTGTGGTGTTTCTTTATTTCATAGGAGAAAGGATCTCCGTCGTATCTCCACACAAATCCATACGCAGAGTGGTTCTTGTGGGTTACGCAACTTGAGACGCAAGCAGAGCGACCGAAGATTTTGTGGATTTCTGGAATGCCGCCATCGTATGTCTTTACAAGTTCGCCGTCCAAAGTGTATTGGTTAACCTTAAAAGAGTTCCCTCTTGCCTTGACCGTTTTTTTTAATTCTGGATGAGTATCATAAAAACGTTTCAAAGAATCTCTTCTTCTCTCTCTCGCTGTGCCATACATACAGTTGTACCCATAAGAACACCATTCTAAGTTATTAAGAACTGAGTTTGAACGGTCTTCGTCTATATGATTTACGCATGGATAGTTGTTCGGGTTTGGAATGAAAGCTTCTGCTATTAATCTATGAATATTAAACGGCTTTGATTTCTCTCCTACCCACAAATTAACTTGCGGATATCCTGTTTTCGTCCCTATTCTAACCTTCATTATCTTGTCGGAGTGGCGCGTATGCCTACCCATGGAGTCTGTGACTTCATAAGCTAAACGCTTAACCCTTCCAAGAGAGCTAATCATGTAACGATCCTCTAAGCCAACCACAGGCTTCCAAATTTCTTTTTCTGATTTCATATCCCGAATAATTAAGTTAATCTCGAAAAATACAGAAGAGGAAGGGTGTCGAGATTTCACCCTTGTCAGCAGGTAGCTACTCCTGCCTATCCTCACTGCAAATATACGAAAAATATTGCATATTTATGCAGTTAATGGATATTTATGCAATATTTTTAGAATATTTATACTATCACTTTACTCCTTCGTCCCAGTTCACACGACCATCCCAGTTCCGGTTAGAATCATATTCTCGGCCGCTTTTGTTCGGCCTGCCGGCGCCACGACCAGTACGTACGTTTCCGCTACCTCCATTCTGAATCCTCGCCGTTGCCTTCTGCTCCTCGATGGCATTCTCTGTTTCGTTATCCGCACGCTGCATATCCATGAGAAGGTCCTGCTGATCCTCTTCCTTCTTCTCACGCATGATACGGTCGTACTCATCATTAACTGGGAAGTCAGGGCAACGTTCAGATGCAGTCTGCTTGGAGAGGAAGCCATTCTGAACAGCTGTTGCCAAGTTTGTAATTATTTCAGATTTATTCTGATGAACATAAATTTCAACCCAGGCGTGAATAGGAAGACCGGTCATAGTGGCCATGCAGTTTTCTTCAACTCCGATACCATACTTGGAGATTCGTACCAGCTGATCCAGGAACGGATGCATCTTCTTAGCATCGTTCTCAGCAACCTCGATAGCAGGAGAATAGAGCAGCTTGATGGCAACGCCCGGAAGGTCGCCAGACTTCAGCTCCGGTGGCTTTACTGTAAATGAAAGCTCGTAAATGAGGTCGTACGACTTGTTGAGCTGTGTCGCAAATGCATCGGAAGCGTCTGTTCCGTTAATGAAGTCCGCATCACCATTCGTATCGGTAATCTGAATCATCTTCGCAGAACCATCCGTATCTCCGACAACGGTAATATCGTCACCATCACCCTTCAACTTCATGATAGGGAAAGCATAAGCCTTGTTGTTCTCGCAGAGATAAGAGAACGCTTCCTCGTAGTCCTCAATGTTCTTCTGTACGACAGACCAGCATGGGCCATCGTCGTTCCTTACGTATGCAACAGGGATAAATGGGAAGCCGTGAGCTTTCTCTTCAACGCAAGTGTAGTCGTCTATTCCGAATATCTTGGCAATTCTCTTGATAGTCTCCTTGACCTTGCCTTCGTTAACTTGCTTCTTGAAGCGGTAGAATGTCTTGTCATCCCACACCTCTACCCATTCAATCTTTTCATTGCCTTCCTCGTCGAAGTCGTAATACTTGCGAGCAAACACAACGAGTTCGCCAGTAAGAGGGTCGAACTGAGGATACAAGGTGTCTCCTCTATCGAAAGCCAATGTACGAGTACCGAATTTCTTGTTTTTATCGAAGAATCCGACTACAGCAGCCTCAGCAACTTTCATGTACGAGCTTACAGCCTCGTAGTGGCGAATCTCCATGTCGTGCATATACCAACCCTTCTTGAACTTGGCAAGAAGGTTAATATACTCTTCCTGCTTCTTCATCTCAGGATCACCGGCAAGCTCAAACTGAATATCGTTGCCGGTCATATGAAGAACGTGCTTCGTATGAATAACCTGCTGGAAAGCAAATGCGGTCCTCTGAATCTCCTGGACGTACCATTTGTTGTTTTCCGGATTTTTCTTCCAGATGTCAGGATAAAGATTCTTGTCGAAGATTTTGTGCGACGTAGGATAGAACTCACGGAGGAAGTCCTTCTGAGTCTTAACCACTCTGTACAATGTATCTTGCGGCATCTGAGGGTCTTCGTTGTCGGACACCTCGTTCTTGTAATAGCCATCGTGGGTCATGTACCCCTTTGGCGTGAGCTCGAAGAAAGGCTTCTTTACCAGAATCTTTCTGAAATTTGTTACCTTGATAGCATCCATAATCCTTTTACCTTTTTATTTTTCTTTTTTGTTAAACTGAATATCATTACGTAGAACCAAGACTCAAAGAAGTCAGGTGAGTGCCCGACATATTTCTTGGCAATCTTCTTAGGTAATAGCTTAAATCCCCTATCATCGCTATTCTCGTCACGTCTGAGCATCTTACGCTCCTTCTGAAGAATCTGTCTGAGAGGAACCTTGTCGAATCCGTTTCCGGAATACTTTCTTTCAAGCAGGGCCGAGTCGATGGAAATCTGCTTCTCCTTTATCATCTTATAGAACAACCATGCGCACTGAGACTTCAAATCCTTATAGAGGTATTTGATTCCTTCTTCTTCCTGATGATTCCTAGCGATAGGTGCTGCCTGGTTGTTGAATGGGACGGCATCCTTGAAAAATCCCTTGAAGTACTGACCTATGCCCTGCATATCGTAAGTGAAGTTGCATTCCTCAACACCCCACTCTCTCAGCTTGGCCTCAACTACAGAAACGAGCGTCTTAGGGTCCAGCCTCAGAACAACCAAGTCTTTACAATGCCATCCTACCCAAAGCCACATCACGAAGTTGTCGCCGCCGGTGAACGCAATATCGGCAGAAGCTCTGCGCTTTCCGTCTCCTATCTGTTCTGCATTGTCGTAGATTTCATCAAGGTCTTCCATCTTGATCATATCATCGCCGGCAGCTTTCCAGTTCCAGTTGGCTTCGAGGTCTCGCATACGCTGTTCCTCGTCCTGCTGTGCAAGGTTGGCGATGTACGAAGCATCGGTGGAGATAAGCTTGATGTTCTCTGATACGTCGGCACGGATGAACGTTGCTGACTTGATAAACATTTCGAGCTTCGTGTATCCGAGTTCCTCGTAGCTGTCCTTCCAAAGGCTATCGATGATGCCCTTGCACTGCTCATACACCTCTTCTCTTGTGTCACCCCAGTAGATTGAGTCCGGCGTGTCTCCATCCATGAAGCAATATCGGATAACGCCGTCGCGCTCCGGTATGATGTAGCCATTTTCGTCAACCCACCAGTCAATGAACTTTCGTACCCAAGATTCCGGGTCAGGGTTACAGGTAATCCAGAAACGGTTACGGATATGAGCTGCGTTTCGGTTATTGGTCAAGAGATACTTGAACTTCTTGTATGGGCATTGAGTACCCTCGTCGATGCAGACATACGCATACTGTCTTCCCTGGAATCGTGTCTTGAAGTCCTGATAGGCTCCTGCGTAGTACGAGAATTTGAGCCATCCTCCGTTATTGAAGTTCCAGGTCATGTCATTTTGAGACTTATTGTAAGTTCCAAATTGGGAGAAAAGTTTATAAGAGTCGGTCACCAATGACTGCAAGTCGTCTTTTTCATTTCGCAAGATAGTTGCGTGGAAATCTGGGTTCTTGATATCCTTCAAAACTTCCATGAGAGAAGAGAAAGACTTGGAGTTGTGTGTAACGATGAAGTCTTCGACAACGAATAGTGAGTCTGGATTCTCAACGGCGATACAGCAACAATTTCGCTTGCCGACCGGTTTACAGCTGACAATTCTCCTCTTTAATTCCTTCTTTCTGTAATCGAATCGAACCTCCCATTTCTTGTTTGATTTCCTTTTTACGTAACAAACAGAACCGAGGCTATCAACCAGATACTTGAAATCGAATGCTTTCTTTCTCGTTCTGAAAGTCTTCTTCCAGTATTTTCCAGAAAACCTGCCCGATGTTTCGATGATACGTCTTAAAGATTCTGTTCTCTCAGCGACAGAAGCTAGACCGAATTTCTCGTCAAACTCCACCGGTTTGACACAAGGAACAGCGATATGATAGCCTTCGTTGATGTAACTGGCTATCTCGCAGGCAAGATGAGGCATAAATCTACTATCACCATCAATGGACACATTCCATATATGGTCATCCGAACACACCACACTTGATCCGTCTGACAGGTCAATTTCATAGCAATCCCTATCCGGATAATCAATTCGACCCAATACTCTGTGTCCCTTACCGTCATGTCCTATTACGGTGTCACCATATTTAAGATTCTTGATTTTAATGAATCCTCTCGTAGTTAGCACTCTTGTGTCCTCTTCGAGCGGACCACCTCGCGAGCCTCCAACTATCTTAATATCAGCGTCTATAGACAGCATGCGCTCCTGTCCGCCACGCTGAGCTATAATCTTCAGCTTGTCGGGATGCTTCTTGTCTGTGTCTCGTAGAGACTGGATATACTCTTGCGTATATACAGGTTCTCCGTTATCCAATTTTAATCCTGAATAAATATCTTTCTGCATAAAAATACATTTTATACGCAAAAATACACAATAATTTTGTATAATTGCATATTTATTCGTATATTTGCGGTATTAAAACGTATATTTATACACTTTCGGAGTGGAAGAACCACTTCCAGGATAACATTTTTAATAAAACAACAACATGACGCAAGAAGAACTTTTGTCATTGGTGAACAAGGAGGTAGATACCACCAAGTTCAAATCACTTAGCCAGAAGACCATCAATGAAGAACTTGATGATGTTTTGGAAGATTTCGGTGACGATGAGGCTGCAAATGCCAAGTTGGTTACCAAGTTAGCAAACCGCCTTAAGCGCATGGACGGAAACCTGCACAAGAATGTCTCTGACGAGATTAAGAAGAGCAAGGAGGAAGCCGAGCGCAAGAAGAAGGAAGAGGAAGAGGAGCGCAAACGTAAAGAGGCAGACAAGGATGGCAATCCTGACGGCAAGTACGATGAGCTTCTCAAAGAAATCAAAGCTCTCAAGGAAGCTAACGCAGAACGAGACAAGAAGGCTGCAAGGAAGGCAACCATCGAGTCAGTAAAGGCAGGTTTGAAGGATAAGTTCGACAAGGCAAACCTTGAAATGAAGAACTACTTCCTCAATGCTGCAATCGCAAAGCTGGAGATTCCGGACGAAGATGCCGACATCGACGACCTGGTTTCTAAGGCTGAGAAAATCTACACCGCAGAGTACAAAGAGGCTACCGGTGAAAACGGCATTCCTTCAAAAGGACAACGACCATCAGGTGGCAGCTCTACTACTGACGACGACAAGTTCATGGATGAGGTTGCCGCGCGTCGAAAGAAGAGATACGGCGGCGGTGAAGAAAAGAAGTAATTTCAGGATAACAAATTTAAAAAGGTAAAAAGATTATGGACAACGCTTCTATTTCCTACATGGAACAGATGGGTACTCGTGGTATGCTTAACCACGGTGCGACCATCGTTCAGACAGAAGGTAAGGTCGGCGGAACCCGATACGTGTTTGCTGGTCTAGAGGCACTCATCAAGAATGCCTTCGTTCACCCACCTATCGGTGGTAAGCTCGTCAATCCGTTCAAGGGTCAGGCTAAGATTTATGCCGGTGACTTGATTGAGCACGACCTTGGCTTTACGGCTGGTAACGATGGCCCTGGTGCTACCATCAAGATTCTGAAAGCTTACGGCGTAGCAAAGGCTACTGCTGCGGCTACAGACACAGATATCTACATCGTTCGTAATGGCTTCGTTCACATTCCGTTCCCAGGTGACACTATCATGATAGGCCAGAAGGACTTCAAGACCAAGGCAAAGGGTGTGACTATTTCAGCAGTTGAGGCTACTACCGATGATACCGCAGGTGACGTTTGGAAGGTTACTCTCTCTGCTGCCCTCGGTACATTGAAAGTTGGTGACGTATTGGTTGAGGCTGCTAGCGCCGGTGATTCTGTATTGCCGATGGTGACTAACCCTAACTGCTTCGCTCCGAACGACAACGATTTTCCTTATTTCGATGCCGGCGGCGACAAGTATCACAAGCCTCGTACAAACGTCAACTTCTGTATGTTGAATCCAGACTGTGTTATGTGGCTTGACCGCATGGGTCCTGTTCCTCCTGCCGTTAAGGCGATGAACAAGTCACTCTACCCAGAGTTCTGGCACATTTAACCTATTGTCTAACGTAAAAATATTGATTCAGGATTATGGCAAAAATTGATATTGGTGTCGAGAATCTTGCGAAGTTCTTCACCGGTAAGGGCAACAACACTTACCTTCAGAAGTTCATCAATCGTGACGGCGTACTGCGCTGTAACAACGGCTGGTATCTGACACAGGGTGATATTGACCCAAATCTCACCCCTACATCTAATAATGGTGATGCAACCTTCAAGGTTCGCACACGCACATTGGACCCTGCAACCTTGATGAGCCTCCGTGCTCCTCTCGGCGAGGGCTATCAGAACGATCACGAGGGATTCGAGTGGTACACCGCTTCTATCCCAGACTTCGCTGCTGACGGCTTCCGTGAGACTGCGACAGAGCGTTATCACAAGATGAAGCTTCTCCAGGATGAGTTCGGCAACGACGCAGACCTGGTAGATGCTTACCTCGACAAGGTTCAGGTATTGTACGACTCACTCGACATGACTATGACCTACATGTCAGCTCAGTTGAGTTCTAAGGGTACAATCGACTACGACAAGATCGGACGTGGTATCCAGGAGCCTCTGTACGACGCAAAGGTTCCTGCAAAGAACTTCAAGAAGGCTGGTAAGCTCGCTTGGAACGACGAGAACTGTGACTTGCTTGAACAGATGCGTAAGTTTGAGGAAGACTGGCGAAACGAGAACATCGAGTACCGCAGTGTACCTCTCGTATGGCAGATGACCAAGAACGACTACAACAACGTGTTCTTGAAGAACAAGCAGGTTGCTGAGCTGTACAAGAGCTGGGCAAAAGCCAACTACGTGGCATTCTTGCAGAACTACGGTCCAACCCGCGAGATGTTCCTGAAGTCTGTTGTTGACATCAATGGTCTTTCTTCTATCGAGATTGTTGATGAGGTTGAGCACAACAAGCGCTTCGATGGTACAGTTACAGAGATTCGTGGTTGGGCAGACGGAACAGTCGTTCTTCGCCCTGCTGGTAAGCCTTTGCGCTTCATGCGTAAGGAAATTCTCGATAAGCGAATTTTCGACACCCTGGGCAACAAGCTCATTGATGTGGCTTGGGCACAGACCAACAACAAGCTTGGCTTGCTTCGTAACATGGTTACTGCGAACGGTATGTTCCAGGAGTTCAAGACAGACTTGTTCCTCGCTTCTGTTCCAGCAATGCTCGATTCTCCTTACCGTTGGATTATCGACATCACCCAGAAGGGTTAATTCTTTAACGTAACAAGATTGTATGACTATGGATTCGGAGATGAACATTTACACTGTGAACGACTACCTTATTAATAAGGTGAAGTTCGAGATGCCGATGAAGGCTCTGTTGGGCATCATGCACGACAGGGAGCTAGAAAACGGCACAGACCTGAATGCCTGCGACAAGGACAAGGTAAGACTTGCCTATGCCGACATGCTGAAATGGTTTGTTCTCGGCCCAAGCAAGGTGAACAACACCTCTGATTCCGATAACGGATGGACTCATTCGGGAGGTGGCTATGATATGTCGGACAACGACAGGAGCGAGATGAAGGCAGAGGCTAACGCTATCTATGCGGAACTGGAGCCTGATTCGATGCTCAAGAAGAAGTCCACCTTCCGGGTGACCTCCCACGGAGTAAAGAGGGCGAATTATTCTCCTTGGGGAGAACCTCTCCCTCACATTATCAAATAAGGCGCATGGAAAAGGAAAACATCAGAAACCCAAGATACCCTCACATCATCAAGATCGTGAGGAAGGTCGTCGGAAAAGCCGACCCTGATGACCCGTTCGCCGATGATGATGCTCCTGTTGGCGAGGACAAGGAAATTATTCTCTACTATGGCGAAGGCCGCAGCTATACCGATACCACTACAGAGGGAGACAAGAATGTCGACCAGAACAAGAGGAAGGCATCGATTCCTGTCAGATATGACGAATGGGATGCTGACAGATGCCCTCTTGACGGCGATACCATCTACTCCACTGTCGGTAACAACACCGAGGTAGGCATGGTCAAGGACTGCGAGCCGGATAATAACAGGACTGTCGTTTATTGGGACTATACAAGGGTTTAGGTTATGGCGAAATACTTTAGCGGAAAGCGTCTTTCTCTTGGAGCGCAGTTCGAGCACCAGATTAAGCCAAGGGTTGAAAAGCTTGCATACGACAAGATGCTTGCGATTATGCAGGAGCTTGCGCATAGAACCGTCAACTATTTCAAGGAGAACAGGACGTTCTATAACATCACCGGTAACGCCTACACCTCGTTCTATGCAGCAGTGTATTACAAAGGCAAGCTCATATATATGGTGCGAGCCTCAAAGGGTGAAAAAGCACCAACGAGAGTTACCCTGGCAGAGGGAGAAAAGTACAATCTCCCGTATTACTACGATGGAGGAGAGAACAAAGGCTATACCGGTTCAGTCGGTGGCGGTCACCAGTGGGGTCCAAACCTTATCTACGGACGTATCGGAAAGGTGAAATCTTCCGGAAAAGACTGGGCGCTCGTTGCGATATGTCCTGTTGAATATGCGGTATTCGACAAGGAGAACCGCATTTTCGAGACTGTTTACAACACATACGAGTCTCTTCCTGATATGTTCGATGCCTGCGTAGTGTACGCCAATAGTTCAACTTTTAACAAACTGTAAGCTATGGTAGATATCAAGCAGATATATTTCGACTTAGGAAACGCCGTAAAGGGTATATGCGACAAGGTGTACCCCAGGAACCGTCCTAAAGCTGTGGATACCAAAATAGGTAGCTACATCGTCGTAAGTGCTCCTTACACTATCAGGAACAATGAGATGAACTACGATGGCTCCTACAACGACTATACTACCACTATTCAGATAGAGGTGTATGTAAGGGATAAGGCATCATCGGCGAATCCGAACGGCTTCAATCCGTCGGAAATGGACGAGAAGGTTAAGGCGGTCCTCGAAAGATTCCCGATTTCTACGGACAATATCATTGTCACTAGGCCAAACATCGCTATTCAGTCCGACGATGGCGCCGGTTTTTCCGTGACGATCATACAGGGAAGGTTACGTACTAAATAAGATTCAGGTATAACAATTTAAAATATTTTAGATTATGGTGACTATTGAAAAAATGAAGGAAGTGTTCTGCGGCCCTAAGTCGCTGCTCTACTCCGCCGCATTGGTTGACCTCTCTAAGAGTGACATTAAACTTACCGTCGACATGGAACTTCCTGTTGAGGTTGACTCTCTGAAGGCTACGATGGACGACCCTACAATCAACCACTACAAGGTTATCGGCCTTTCTGGTGACTGGGCTACCACTGCCGAGCTTGGTGACTTCAACGTAGAGTTCGTTGTTCCTTCCAAGGCTAAGGAACTTCTTAAGGCGATGTTCGGTGAAGACGCTGTTAACGATATCAGTGCCACTCTTGCCGGCACAGGCGACAATACTCTTGACGTTCAGTATACCGGTGTTGCCGTAGAGCCAAAGCTCTACAAGATGCGCGGTACTATCGTTATCGTTGACGAGGAAAAGAAGAACCTCATGGTTCTGACCAATCTCTCTATGTATGCGACAATGCAGTGGGATGATTCAGGTTCCAAGCCAGTTGCATTCAAGTTCTCTGGCTCAGTTGAGGGCGCGGGTACAAAGAGCGTTGCTTGGTTGACAAAGGGTGACGGCGTTATGAGTCTTACTTACAAGACTGATGCGGCAACAACCCGTAAGACCGTTCCTGCGGCAAGCCGTAGACAGGGTCTCGTCATTACCTACAATACCGGTTCTGCAACCGTAAAGGAGAGGTATATGGATACCCGAGTAACCGACACCGAGTGGGTTAAGGACGACAACTGGGAGACTATTGAATAAGGCTTCTTTAGGTAATTAGATTCAGGATAACAAACCGTTGGGCGGCAGGCTAATCGACAGCCGTGCCGCCCTTCTTCATTTAATAGCATACAATCATGGCAGAAGAAAAGAAAATAGAGCAGCCTTCGGTGGATTTGCAGGAGTTGCTTGACAGCGTGCTGCACGACGAGCCTACCGAGTTCGTGTTCCGTGGAAAGAAGCACAAGCTCGGCTGGCTTCGCAAGGGAACCATGAGCAGGTGTTCTCATATCAGGGCTAAGGAGAAGAACGAATGGAAGCGCAACGTCAAGATTTGCGTCTGCATCCTCCTCAACAACATCTGGAAGATACGATTCCTGTATTGGATTTATTGGCGCTGGCTCTACTACATCAAGGATGTGGATGTGGCCGAGATTCTGAGAGTCCTCGATGTTTCTAAAAAAAAAATTCCATCGAACGCATTCTCACTGGCTACCATATTAGCGACCGGGATGACGGACGTGATGATGACGATGACGAGGAGCGAAGCAAAAGCTATCCAAGCAGAACAAGCTGGGGAGCAGCCTTCTCACTAGCGGAGAAATTCAGTTTCCTCTTTCAGCGTAAGTACTTCATCGCGGCCTACGACTACTGGTGGGGCTATTCAGCGGCGCAGATTGACCTCATGGTAGCAGACCAGCCTCTAGTCGTCTATCCTAAGGCCAAGAAGGAAGGTGGTCCGAAGAAGCATACCAAGAAGGAGATGGATGACCTCTACGACAGGTGGATGGAGAAAAAGAAGAATGAGGGAAGCCTCATCGGCAAGAAGATAAGTCTTGCTGATTACTTAAACAATAAACTCTAATTTTAAAATATTCAGGATATGGCAGGTGGAAATTTAGGTGACTTGTGGTTCCAACTTGGTGTCAAGGATAATACCTCCAAGGAATTGCAGAAAATCATTGACAAGCTTAAGACTGGGGATGATGCTGCGAACGCGCTTCTTCGTGCCCTCCAGGGATTCGGAACGAAAAAGTCTGGATTTAAGGAGCAAGCAGAAAAAGCCAAAGAGTTTGCAGATGTTCTCAATGAGATAAACAGAAGGATTTCCAAACTCAAGAAAAACGATAAAAGCGATGATGCTAAAGATTTGCAGTTAGTGGTAAAAAACGCTCTCTCCTATCTCGATATGCTTCAAAGAATAAATATAGAGCGCAGTAAGATTTCAGAGCTACGCTCACTGAATCCTAATGTTGATACCTCGAAACTTAGGGAAGCCGAGCTGATGCTTGAGAATATCAATAATCAGCTTTTCAGATTGCAGAATAAAGCACAAGGCGGCGGAGGTGGCGGCGTAGATAGCGCAAATGTTTTGCAGGATTATGCCAAGGTTCTTCAAATGACATTCCGTGATGTAAAGCAGATTACTGATCAGTTCAAAAAGGAGAACCCTCTTTCTGCCTTTTCCGGTGGAGCAGCAAAGGTTGAAGCTGACATAGCTAGAGTAACCGAAAAGCTAGCTAGGATGCGAGACCTTATGGTAGAGGGAGGCTTGAAGGGTTACAATACTAACATGCTTGGTGGAAATATTACCGAGCTTGACAAGATACTTGCCAGATTACAGGCGGCATCTGGAAACAAATCAATCCTTACCGATGCTGCGCAGATGAAGAACCTTTTATCTGACGTAGCAGTAGAAATGACGAAAGCCTCAGCCGCAACACAGGCTTACGGGCGAGAGAAGGGAAAGACTATTGCATTGGAGAGAGCCGCAGCGGAAGTGTATGACCGCCAAAAACGTCAGAAGGACGCAGCAAAGAAAGCTCAGGATGAAGAATTGAAGAATATGTCTGACTACATCAAGCGTTACATGGCGCTTGTGGAGAAGAGACGTGAGATTGCAGAGAAGGCAGGTATATCTCCATTCTTCAAGAACGATCAGGGCCTGAAGAACATCAAGGCAGAGATAGATACCTTGCTTACAAGATTAGGGAAGGTCAGAGAGGACATTACCCTGTACCAGCACGCTATCGGAACCGGTACGAAGGAGGGTATTTCCTTCGGACAGCAGGGCTTGAAGGAGGCCAACGCTGAAGCGGAGAAACTGATGGGTACAATAACAGCTCTTCAGAACGTTTACGATACTCTCCGTGTCAGCCAGGCAAATGTCAAGGACCTTATAGGCCAAACTCCACGGAAGCAGAGACAGGACGACATTCAGAAAAGAATGTCTGAATATTACTCTAATCTCGAAAAATCTTCAGCAAAGCAGGAGGCTCAGGCTGCAAGAGACGCTGCCAAGGCGAAACGGGAAGATGCCGCAGCCGAGAAGCAGCGACAAAGAGAAATTGATATTTCTACTCAGCGAATCAATTCTCTGTCTGATGCCCTCAACAGATTGAAGTCTGCAAGGTTTACAGCAAAGATGCTCGGAATCAATACTGACGAGATAAACCAGCAGATTTATAAGGTTATAGATTCTATCAACCTGCTCGAAACCGCAAGGAAGCGTCTTAATGGCAAGGATAAGGATGCTCTCGGTTCTATTGGCCAGATAGGAAACGGAAGAGAAGTGCAGCTTGCTAATCGTGTTGCCGCTGAGTACGAAAAGTCCAACAGAGAGGTACAGAAGGGAATTGAACTAGAACAGAAACGCCAGCAGGAGATTGCTCAGTCTGCCGCAAAGGCACGAAACGACCTTGCAGCAGCATTCGCTGGAGCAAACGCTGAAGCGAAGAAGATGCAATCCATAGTCGGGGACATCAAGTCTCTCTTCTTACAGGGAGGTATTGTCTTTGGCGCGCAGCAATTCTTTAATTCAATCGTACAGACTGGCGGCGAGATTGTTCAGCAGCATGTAGCGTTGCGTTCTATCCTCGGTGATGTACAGAAGGCTGATGAGCTCTTCGCTCAGACACAGCAACTTGCATTGCAGTCTCCATTCAAGTTTGGAGAGCTGAACCGAGATGTAAAGCAGTTGGCAGCATTCGGAGTTGAGGCAAATGACTTGTATGATACCACAAAGCGACTTGCGGATATCGCCTCAGGTCTTGGCGTGTCTTTTGAACGACTTGGCTTGGCTTATGGTCAGGTAAAGGCTCGTTCTTGGCTTGATGGTAAGGAGTTGCGCCAGTTTGCTTACGCTGGTCTTCCACTCTTGCAGAGAATTACGGAGCTTTACAATTCAGAAGGAAAGAACGGAAGGAACAATTATACCCAGGCAGATGTCAAGAAGATGATTACTGCTAGACAAGTTAGCTTTGAGGATGTCCAGAAAGTGCTTTGGAAGATGACGGATGAAGGCGGTCAGTTCTACAATATGCAGTTCGTCTTATCAGAGACATTACTTGGTCGCTGGAATAAGCTCATTGATGCCTGGGACATTATGCTTGGGAAGTTCGCAGAAGGCAAAAATATCGTCGGAGGTACTTTCTCGTTCATCATTAACAGAGTGACCGACCTTGTATTAGCTTTGGATAAATTGTCTCCTGCCATTCTTTCGTTCGGTGCAGTGTTTGCTGCAAGGAAGCTCGGCGGTATGGCTTATTCAAATATGGGTATCGGATCACTTGCCAAGAGTCATACTCAGCAGATGAATGCCCAGTTGAAGTCTTATGCTATCGAACAGCAGAAACTTGTTGTGGAAGGAGAGATTACGCAGAAGATTGCCCAGCAGAATGTATTCAAGAGAGCTGCTATTCTGTCGGAAAAGCAATCGCTTGTCGCGAGCTACAATAGAGCTGCACTCGAAGGGAAAATGTCCGTGTTGCAGATGCAGCGAGCAGTCAAGGAAGGCTTGGTTTCTAAGGAGATAATTAGGCAGCTCGCATTGATGGGACAAATAACCGCCAAACAAGAGCAAATTATCTTGAATGGAGGCAGAGTGTCTGCCGTATGGAGCATGACAACTTCAAAGATTGGAGGATTCATCAACGCCATCGGTGGCTGGTGGGGGATCGGTATTACGGCTATCACTTCATTGCTGATGGGGTACAGTCAATGGTCAAGTCGAGTAAATGAAGAAGAAAAGACGTTGATTGATGGTGCTAAGCAGAAATCCAAAAGTTACGGAGATTTCCTATCTGGATTAGGTCCAAAAGACGCGTCCAACCTTTCTTCTCAAGTTGACTCGATGAAGGAGATTCTGAAAAGTTCAGATGACTACACGGATTCTATCAAGCAGCAGGTTGAAAGCGCAGGAAGCTTGTCAAAACAATACGACATACTCAAAGAAAAAATTGAGGATGCGAAAAAAGCAAATGATGGCTTAGCTGACAAGTATGGAGTTATAACGAATAACGCAACTTCAGCAACAGGTCTTGTTAGCGACAACCTATTCGATATGATCGGAGCTGACACTCCACAATGGTTACAGTGGTTGAATGGGCTCACGAACGATGATATTGCAAAGAATGTGGAGCAGGCACAAGAATCTCTGTCTAAGTTCCAGGTGATGTTCGACGAGCTCGACTCTAGTACAAAGGCAAAAATGGAGGATTTTATCCAGTCTTTGATGAAAAACAATGAAGAGCTAGCGAACCAAATCAAGGGTCTGCCCCTTACTGAGCAGATTAGGATGCTTGCGGCTATTGGCGGAGATGATTGGGAAAAATTTGTCGATAAGTTTGCGAGTGGAAGTAAAGAGACAGAAAACTGGCTTAAGGAGCTTGCGGAAAGAGCGAAGGATTCTAGCGATGATGTATCTGAGATAATGTATGACGACGTACCGAGAGGACTTGAGTCTATCAGAAAACAGCTCGGATTATCCCAAGATCAATTCCGTACGTGGGCGAAGCGAAACCCTGAGATATTCGCCAGTATGATGGATAAGATGGCTCAGAAGGCAAATATTACAAGTAAAACCATCTTGTATTATTTCCATTCGGCCATCAGCAAGCTCATGGATATGGATTTTTGGCCAGGCGACAGTGGTAACGGAAAGCAGGGAAAGCCTTCGTACAACTCTGGTGTAAATACTCCTTTCTCTGAGATTATAAGGCAAAGACTTCACAAGAACGGAACTTTCACTGGAAACAAAAAGAAAGGTAAGTTTTGGACGAGAGAGGTTGATAATGCGTTAAGACAAGTACAAGACCAGTCTTTCGAGACCACAGGCGAGAATATTCGTAAGGAACTCAAAGCTGCAAGAAATGAGCTTGACACGATCGTCAATGGAAAAGTAAGCAAGAATTCTTCTGAGTACAAGAATGCTAAACACAAGTACGATTTGTGGAAAGCTATCGCTAACGCAGGTTACATCTCTGACGATCTTGGAAAGAACAAGGTTACTGGTCACTTCGGGAAAGACAAAAACAAGAATGGTCGCGAAGAAGATAAACAGCTGAAGAATCTCCGTGAACGCATCGAATTATACAAGAAGATGTATGCCGAAATCAAGAAGTTCAAGGAGCTTTACGGTGAGGGTGCTCTCGGTCAACTTGCCAACGACGGAGAGTTTGAAGCTATCTTTGGTGACAAGAAGAGGTTCCCTATCTCTGACTACACCAACTATGAGACTTCCATCAAGGAGCTCTTGCGGACTCTCCCTGCGTCAACAAAGGATAGATTGGACTATGCTGCAAACGAGAAGGCAGGCATCCAAACTGAAAACCGAAAACTTCTCGAAGACCAGCGCAGAGACGAACTGAATGTACTCAATAAGCAGCTTGATACTATATCTGAGCAGTATGAGACATACAAGAAGATATATGAGCTGACAGGAAACAAGAAGGGCTCAGAAAACTTAGCTTTCGGCGGAACTGTCCAGTTTGATACATACAAGAGGTTCCTGGAGGAGCAGCTCGATATTGCGGTAAAGCACGACGACGTTCAGTCCGGCCTTAACTTGACTACGGACGAGGTTAAGGGAATGAGTCTTGAAAATGTCAAGGATAAGTATGGCCAGGAGACTCGTGTTTACGATATCCGCAAGAAACTGGAAGATGAGAATAACAAGATCAAGAAGGAAACCATCGACCTGATGGCTAGCCTTATTGAGAAGAATGCTACCATCTCTCAGCAGATTGAGGATGAGAACCGCAAGTACGAGAGGCAGCTTGAACTCATCAAGGGTATAGAAGACCCACAGATGAGAGATAGAGCCAGAGCTGGGGCTACAAAAACTCACGATGAGAATGTGGCAAAGCTTCAGTTCGATCAGTTCAAGCAGGAATCAGATTGGGTTGCTATCTTCGATGACTTAGACAGAGTGTCTTCAGCTACCATAAACACAATGATTGACAATATCGACGAGTTCTCTAGGACGACCGGTCTTTCAATCGAAGTTGTAAAGCAGCTGCGTGATGCTCTTGATAAGCTTAGAAGTGAGCAGATTGACAGAAATCCTCTTCCTTCTATATTCGGAGGTGTACGTATAGGAAATGCAATCGGTGAGATTCTTAAGAGCAATAGGAAGATTGGTGCTTCCGGAATCAACATCTCTGATGCTCAGGCAAAGAAGACGGGATTGGTAGCAGGCAAATGGTACAGCAATGCAGATTTGGAGAATGGTAAGAAGGGAGCATACAATGATTCCTCAAAGGCTATTACTTCTCTATCGGGTAAGATGCAGGCTCTGTCAAACATCATGGACCCAGTTATCAACTTGTTTGAGGCTCTTGGTGAGCAGAATTCTATCCTCGGTCAGATTGCGGGAGGTGCTTCCAATGCATTCAGCGCAGCTGCCAATGTATCTGGCGGTTTAAGTGCTCTTGGCCTCGGGGCGGCAGGTCCTTACGGAGCAGCAGCGGCAGCAGCGCTTAGTGTCGGTAGTTCGCTCATCAAGGCGTTCGGTGCAGACTACAGCAGCTACAACAAGGCGAAGGCTGAGTACGATAACCTTACCTCGATTTGGGATTCGCTCATCTCCAAGAAGACTGAGTATATGAACATCCACTGGGGTACAGAGGCTACAAAGGCATCCAAGGAAGCACAGGAAATGCTTAAGGCGGAGATTGAGCAGACTAAGGTGATCGCGCAGAAGAGGCTCAATGCCGGTGCGTCAGTTGGCTCCCACTCTATCAAATACAGAATGTGGAAGGGTTCATATAAGTACAATGGTCAGAACTGGCGCGATGTTGCCGGAGAAATCTCTTCGAAGTACGGAGTCCAGTTCAACGGCATGGAAGACATGCTCAACATGAACGCTGATACATTGTCGAAGATTAAGAAGGATTACACTGGTCTTTGGGCAAACATGGACTCAGATTTCAGGGATTACCTGGAAAAGCTCATTCAGTACGGAGAGAAGGCTGATGACATGATTGAGGCTGTAACAGAGAAGCTGACCGGTAACAAGTTCTCTGACATGGTGTCTTCCTGGGGCGACGCAATGTCAACCATGGCCAACTCATCAGATAATCTCGTCGACCACTTTGAAGATAATCTAAAGAAGACCATCTTGAACTCCATGATTGAGGATCTATACGGAGACCAGATAAAGGCTATATTGGCAAAGGCAAAGAAGTTCGGAGATTCAAAAGAGTCCGAAGACTGGTATGTGGATGGAAAATATATGGGACCATACACACCACAGGAAAATGCAGAGATTAAATCGGATGTAGAGAAAGTTGCAAAACAAGTCGAAGCAACTAGGGACTTTTTTAAGAATGAGTACGGCTGGTCTGACAACAGCAGTTCATCATCAAGGAACTCTGTGAAGAACATAACAGAGGAAACTGCTGATATACTTGTATCCTACTGTAACAGCATGCGCGCTGATTTGGCAATGGTTCGCGAATCGCAGGCTAAGTTTATCCCAGAGATGAGCGAGATTGCGAAGTCTCAACTGACGCAGCTCAATGCGATTGCTCAGAATACTCTTCGTAATGCTGATGCAGCCGAGAGAATCGACAGGACTGTCTCGGAGTTGAACGACAACTTCAACAGAGTTCTTAACGGAACGAAGTCTTTAAAGATGAAATAACAGAAAGGGGTATGGATTTGTTTCCATACCCTTTTTGTATTAGTATGCATTTTTATTCGTGCATTTCTTGTATATTTATGTATTTTTTCGTATATTTGCAATTACAAAATAGTTGATTTAAGGTATGAAAGATTATTTCAGGATATACATGCAGAAGGAAGGCGATGGGAACGAGGTGAAGGACTCCATCGCCGACTTCGGTATGTACGTTAGCGAGAGTCCGTTCAAACCTTGTGATTCTGTCAAGGAACCGGTGAAAAGGGAGTGGCATGATGAGCATGGTGATGACGAGTATATCGGAAAGGACGGCCTCTATATGGCAGCATACGAGAACAAGGTCAAGTTCCTGTTCAAGGGTGATGCTTTCGGCGCCAACGAGAAGTGTAAGGCTTTCATCGACTATCTCCGCAAGTCTGGCATGATGAAGATGTACTGCGACTTCAACAAGATAGGAAGGAAGCATGTGAGACTGAAGAGCATAGATCCGGATTTATACAGATACCCGGGCAGCGAGGACTTGCTTGTCCTCTCTATAACTTTCAAGATTAACGACCCTGTTACTGACATTAAGCCAATTATGGACGCACAGGACAGGATTTCAAATTTAGGATAGCAAAATATGAGCACTTGGAACATTTATCATAAGGATGGCTCGAAGTTGGCAGACGTTAACGGAGAGCAGATAACCGTCCACGGATTGGAGTACTCCGACACATGGATGGGCGAGTGCTTTTTGACTATCAACTTCAAGCACGAAGTGCCTATCGACTTTCAGATAGGCGACTACATCATCTATCGTAACGAGAGGTTTGAACTCAACTACGAGCCGGGCAAGGATAAGCAGGCCAGACCTGATACCTATGGCGAGGGATTCGTATATGACAGCGTAAAGTTCAACGCATTGCAGGACGAGCTTTCTAGGGCAGAGTTCCTCGATGTGGTATTAAACGACAACGAACTCCACTACACTGCCCTACCGAAATTTCCGTTCTACGTACAGACTTTGGATGATTTGCTCGACAGGATTCAGGCGAACCTCGACGAGCAGATTGGTAAGGGTCTTTGGAAGATTTACTCCAGGAACATGGGGCGTTCCGTGCAGCGTGGAGCCCTGAAAAGCGAGTGGATGTTGGTTTACGGTAAGGAAACCAACGATAACGTCATCGAATCAATGTCCATCACCATCGACTCTAAGAAATGCTGGGATGCTCTTGCGCTCGTGAACGAGAAGTGGGATGTAAACTTCATAGTCAGAGGAAGAAACATCTATGTCGGTACTGCGGGGGTGCAGGCTGAGCACATGTTCAAGTACGGTCTCGGTGAAGGATTGTATGAGATTGTACAGAATGCTGACTCGGAGCAGAACATCATAACAAGGCTCAGAGCCTATGGTTCCGAGAAGAATCTTCCCTCCCACTACTATGCGGACCTTGGGGTCAAGTACGTAGCGAATATAACGAAAGTCGTAGGAGCGAGCACAAATGTCGAGCTTGAACTGGATATCGATTATATCGAGACATATTTCAATAATAAGAGAAAGTACGTCGTTTCCGGCGAATCTGAGGAGCAGTCTTTCGGATGGGTTCTTCAGGTAACATTCGATTTCCAGACTATCATCACCGGTTATGTGACACAGTTGAGTGGTTCAAACAAATGTAGATTCTACTCTGAGCTGAAGGGAACACAGACCGATAGCGGAGACGAGGAATCGAAGGAGAAGCTTGATGCATTCATTGCGCAGGTCAATGCCGGAAACACGAAGATGTACATCACATCCGGTCTCAACAAGAAGGCCGTTCCGTCATCCATGAAGGAGTATGCGGAGAATCTTCCGAACAATATGTCCATCAATAGGCTTATGTTGCCAGGGTTCCCTCATGTATCTCTGAGTGATTTCTATGCCTTACTCACGGACGAAGAGAAGAAGTACGTGAATCCTACAGGAAAGAAACATAAGTTCTCTACAGACCCTCACAGGCCATACATCGATTCTATCAATATCGACCAGATAGGACTCCGCTCGGCATCGCAGTTCTTTGAGACAGATGACAAGACGAATGGAATCATTGAAATCTACCCTACTATCGAGGAAATGGAAATCGGTGGCGTACGTGTAGATGAGATTGATGAGGGCGTTGCTCCTGATGATGACGGTAGATATGATGACGACCCAGGTCCGAATAATGTCGATATATACCTCAATAAGGCTATCGACTTTGATATTAAAGACCTTGCGGATAATGATTTCTCCATCTCCATGAAGGACGGTATGTGTGGAGGACGTACATTCAAAGTGGCGTCCTCAACCAAGGTTGATGGAAAATGGAGGCTTACTATAGAAAGAATCAAGGATGATGCTCTTGAACTTTGGTTCCCATACAGGGATTACCCTATCAAGAAAGGCGACCATTTCGTCCTTACCGGTATCACCCTTCCCGATTCGTATGTTAACGCCGCATCGCTGAAGCTCCTTAAGTACGCCATAGCGCTCATTGACAAGAATGACTACACGAGGTATGTCTATCAGCCTAAGGTTGACGAGCTTTTCATGGCAAGGCAGCATGACCTCGCAGAAGAGGATGCCACCGGAACCATCAAGAGTCTTCATGATACGCTCAAAGCTGGCGATTTGATGGAGTTTGAGGATACTGACCTCAGAATCGGAGGAACCATTTCCATTGATAAGCTTATCATCAAGGAGGAGGATGGCAAGATTCCTACCTACGATATAACTCTTCGCGAGGATAAGGAGGTTGGAACCATCCAGAAGATTCAGCAGCAGATATCATCACTCGAAAGTGGAAACGGTGGCAGCGGCACTGGAGTAACCTCGTCTCAGGTCAAGAGTCAGGTAGTTACTGAGGGAAGCAAACGTTTCATCTCGAAAATAAACGATGACACGGCAAAGGGCACAGTTACCTGGGAAAAGGTTCAGAAGTTCATGCAGGGACTAATCGCAGAAAACTCATCGCAGTTCAAGAAGGGTGCGACGTTCGGCGAATTTATCCAAGGAATGCTTCTAGGTACTGGTGCTAGGATTGACGAGTTGGGCAACGCTGAGTTCGAGAGCATTGTTTCAAGGAGCTCAATCATAGCGAAGGAGCTTATTACCAACCGACAGACGGCAATGGAGAGCAACTTTGTATTCACTGAGAGCGGTCTTGTCGATAAGGTGACAGAGAATAAGCCTGCAACGGAAGGTGATAACATCACGTACGACTTGAAGCTTCAGAAGAGATGGGACAACGACTTTACGGCGTTCAAGGAGAATGATGTAGTCTTGGCTTCTATCAATACCTTGTCAGAGAATGGCAAGTACTACGATATGTGGTTGCGAGTTCTCTCTGTTAATACCGTTACAAATACCATTACCGTGGTCTGCTATCCTGATAATGAAGTTCCAAGCAAAAAGAACTATCCTCCCTGCGAACTGGCACGACTGATACGCTGGGGCAATGCTGTGGATGAAGACAGGCAGAGCTGCTGGTATATCTCATCATCTGAAGGTTTGCTTGTCTGGCTCGACCATGTTACCAAGCCTATCATTGACAAGACGAATTATTCCGTAGCTATTGGTAAGCTTCCGGATGCCCTGTCATTCATCTTCGCAGATTATCCTCTGGCCGATAAGCGAGATGGAGCGTTCTATGCCAAGTATCTTGCTGTACAGAATATCCTTCAGACAGACTATGAAGGTAATGTGAAGCAGAACGTAGTGGATAGAGGGAAATGGTCGCTGGAAATCGCCCAGAGTGATGCGCCTTACAGAAGCACGGCAACCGAGGTGCATGACACATGGCATTACGGATGCCGATGGCGATGCCTGATTGACAAGACTACGGACGAACCTAGATATGCCAGCACAGGATGGGCATTCGTGGAAGGTAATCCGGAATTTTCCATCGACATTTCGTCCTCTAATGGTTTTCGCTTCTCGAAGAGCTATATCTTCAGTTGCAGGGATGATCTCGGGGAATTGCAGCCATTTACCATCATCACGATAAAGGGCATCCTCTATAATAATGATGTAACCGAGCACCTGACAAACGTAGTTTGGACCAGAGATACCGGCAACCCGACGGAAGATAATAAATGGGCGCAGCAGGTGGCACAGCGCAAAGACCAGATTCATCTGCCGCTTACGGGCAGCGACCTGGGCGACAACTGGGGAGCCAACAATCCCTGCATCATCAAATGCACGGCAGAAATCAAGGACGGAGAGGTCTTAACCTCAGAATATGAAATAGAATTTTAATTTTTTAAACTATGGCTTTAGCAAGAAGTAACAGAAAGAAAATGGAGAAAGCTCCTGTTATCTACTCGATGCTTTGCGACATTGATGTGATGGCAGAAGGCTACACTCCGACTACGCAGAATTACGATGCGGTCAGCGGAATCATGTTCCCTGATTACTCGGCTTCACCGCTCAACCTTTTTCCTCGCTGTGTCTTGATTGACCCGGATTCGCCTGTGGCTTCAAGGACCTGCAATAGTATGCTGAAATCGTTTGAGTGGTTCGAGGTGACAAAGAGCGGCACTGTCTCCGTATACTCCAAGGGCGGAACGGCGGCCAGCGGCTACGAGGTGATAGCGTCCGGCGACTACGCAGGTCAGCTAGTTGTCAAGAAAAACGGTTCGGTAGGCACACCAAGGGCTTTGCGATTCGTGGGTATCTATGAGGAAGATGGCTACACTTACAAGTTCGACCGAAGTATTCCTCTAACCGCAAACGATGTAACTCCGGCAGGTTCCGAACTGATGATAGATTCTCCGAACTCCGTCACCTACAATCCGCTCCGTATGCCCGAGCAGCAGACCATTAACGTCACAGTTATCAAGGGAACCACGAACATTACCAACGATGAGCGATGTAAACTGATGTGGTATCGCCGAGATGCAAAGGGAACGGAAACTTTACTCACAGCCAACGCAGACTACGACAATATCGAGGTGGTCTCTTCCGTGAAGAGTAAGAATGGCAGTATTACGTCACTCGTCATCAACAGAGAGCTGATTGGCGACGGACAGACTTATGTTGTGTACGCCATGTTCCGAGCTGACAAGAAGTTTCCGAGTGCGCCTGCGGCTTCCGATTCCAGGGCTTATACTACCATCAAACGTCAGTTTCCTCCTCTCACTTGCGTGATTCGTGGCGATGGTCTCCGTTCTACGACAGATGTAAACTGCGTGAAGGCGATAGTGAGTGACAACCAGGGTGTGCTTGAAAATTGGAACAGATACCTATACGCTTCCTGGAAGGTTTCAGACGGAACAACCGATGTTGAAAAAGCACGAGGTGAGGAAGTAATGCTTCCATCGGAATACGGCAAGGATTTCTTCTGCGATATTGAAGATAGAGGAACCAATAAGGTAATGGTTTCCGACACGGGCGAATGGCTGACTGATGCCGATGGCAGCGTAATCATTACTAAGGATTACGAAGGTGATTAATGTTTAATATTTAAAAGATATAAAATTATGCCATATTATGTAAAAGTAACAAAGAAGGTAAGAGAAGCATTGCTTCCTGCTTATCTGGTAGTACAGAGAACGTTTGACGGAAACTACCTTCTCTTCCAGTCTGCCCTTTCCAGAGTGGAGGGTAATACACTTTCCGAAAGATGCGCTGCCGTGGGCGGTTCGCTGATTACTCCTCTGGAGGTGGCAGGCGAAATCAACGGTACGAGCTGTGCGTCATGCTATACTCCGAAGGAATACGGCGGAGACGAAGAGAAAAATACCGAGGATCCTCAACCGGGAGAGAATATTGAAGTTCCTCAACCGGAAGGTAATACGGACAATTCTCAGACTGAAGAGAATACCGGAGACTCTCAGTCAGCAGAGAATGAAACCAAGTCAGATACAAACAAAGAAGAAAGCGAGGTAACAGATGAGCAAAAGTAGTGCAACCTTTAGGATTATCAGTATATCAAACGGTAAGACGTACTACACCATCATGCAGTGCGATCAGGGCGATATTAACCAGTTTTACGACGATGGCGGTGCTGTATTTCCTACGTTCGGAGGAACCAACTGTCCTACATTGATGTTTCTGGTTTACGACTCCGAGAATAGTGCAAAGTCCATCGTAGTACCTGATGCAAACATCAAATGGTTCGTAAACGGTGTAGAACTCACGTTTTCAGGGCAGATTTCCACCAACAAGTTTAACGGCAACGAAACCGGCCACTTTAAGCGCATCGTCAAAACCATCAACGGTGTTAACATCCAATGTCTACAGGTTATCAAGAACCTGACGGGCATCAATAGCAATAGTTCGTTTGTCATCACGGCAACCGCTACGGGTTTGGTAGAGAATACGAGTACCGACCTTTCGGCCTCTTTTCCTGTAACTATCGCTTATGGTGATACTTCATCTAAGAAGGTAAGAATCCAATCGCCTTCCGGCTACACAGGAACACCTTTCACTATTGATCAGAAGGGCGGACAGTGCAAGATACAAGCCGTGGTTGTAATAAATTCCGACGATGGCTTCACGGTGGATGGCTTTACTTTCGAGTGGTATCAGCAGGTAAATGGAACCTGGACGAAACTTTCGTCAACCTCACATACGCTGACCGTATTAGAGGAACAGGTGGACGGAAGCGCCCTGTTCATGTGTAAGGTATATAATGAAAAAGATAAGAGCCTCTATGGTACGGATATTTGTAGCATCAACGATATTTCTGACCCGTGGCAGGTTTACCCTAACCCAGTAGTGAGTAAGACAAGTGACAAGCCTGCTACGCTTATCTGTGTAAAGGGCAGCGGCGTGGCTGCTGTATTCAAACCTTACGTAAAGCATGCCGGGTCTGAAGATAAACTGGATGCCAGCAAATGTTCATTCTCCATGGGATTGTTCAATTCAGCAGGTACAAAACTCAATGCGCAGAACTCAGCTTACAATCCTCCGTTCCTCGATTCCGACAAGAAGACGGTTTTCGTAATTCCTGAAGCATTTATATCGGAGAACGGTGGCATCGACGGCGAGATTGTCTGCGAAATTACCGAAACTCAACATAGTTAATTATTATGACATTAGTTCGTGCAACATTTCATATAGCTAGCGTGGTAAACGGTGAGGATGCGGTCTCTTATGAGATCGTACCCTCTACCCGTACCCTGTCTGTTGATGCGAACGGAGAATGGGCTAGCGGTACTACCATTGATAAGGGCTACGCTAAAGTAACATGCTCGGTCTATAAGATAACGGGCAAGAACCGTGAGCTATGCAAGGGAGAAACGCTGTTCTATCGGTCAAACGGAGCCTACCTTCAGCAGTTTCTTTTTAACACTGGTACTTTCAGTGTTTATGCTGATAAAACCGCCAGCGCCCTTAACGCATTCGTGTATAGCGTCAACATGGCTTCCGGAAATGTTTCTGATACTCCGCTGGCTATGACGAGTATCACGATTGCCCATGACGGAAGTAATGGCGATGATGGCGCTTCGCTTCTATGCCAGTATTCTGCCGATGGAACAAACTGGCATGACGGATTCATTACGGGCGACGTATGGATGCGACAGAAACTCAGCACTGCCACTACCTGGAGCAACAAGATGCGCATTGTAGGCGAAAGGGGACCGGGTGGTACGAATGGCAGCTACACGGAGTATTCCTACGGAATCAGCGAGAAGGAGAGCGTGGCAAGTTCTGCAAATTCTCCTGGTGTTGATAACTGGTATGATATGCCTATCCCTACAACAAAGGATAAGCCTTATCTATGGATGAGGGTTATCAAGGTAGATGAAAAGGGCAACGAGTCTAGTCCGGCTTACACCCGTATCAATGGCAAGGATGGTAACAACGGAACATCGGTGAACATCAAAGGCTCGAAACCTTCATCTTCAGCCCTGCCTAGTTCCGGTCAGAAGATGGGCGACTGCTACCTTATTAATGGCGAGTTGTGGGTATACACGGGCGAAACGGGCACGGGCATCGTTAACGGATTCGTAAACTGCGGCAACATCAAGGGTGAACCTGGTGACTCAGCCGTTCAGTATTTCTATCACATGGCATGGGCAACAGGAATCAAGACGGATTCTTCCGGCACGATGACGGGTGTGGAAGGTTTTACTACCTCCAACCCAGCCGGCTTGTCTTATGCCTACATGGGCGTGTGCTACAACACCGTGAGCAGTCCTGACCCTAGCGACTGGAGCCAGTATAAATGGGTGAAGGTAGAGGGCAAGGATGCCGTAACCTACGAGGTAAAGCTGGACACGAATACCGTTTCTGCTGATGGCAAGACGGGCAAGTTCCTGACAACCAAGTTGGGCAAATATCGCCTTCTCAGACATACGGGCGACAAGACTGAGAATTGCTCGGGTGTCTTAGATACCCTCGATTTCCTTATATTCCCGATAGGCGCAGACGGCGAGGCTCTTGGCGCTCTTACGGGAGATACGAACAGCGACATCTATGGCACTATCACGGGCAATAACCTAAAGGAGGAAGATGTATATCAGATAAAATTCTTCTGGTATTCAGGCCCTACTGTCGTAGCAAATAGATATAATTATCTTCAGGCGCTCAAAAAGACGCAGGGTACTCCTACATCTACCATGGTGATTTCTGTCCTTGCCAGCAACACCTTCACTGTGCTCCGCCAGGGAACAGAAGGTGAACGTGGCAGCAGCGGAGCCGTATGGCGACAGCATCGTGGTTTCGTGGAAGCATCGGAGACGGCAACTTACAAGTATGAAGCAGGCGGAAATGATGAGAAATTCATAGATGCAGTGCTTCTTACAGGCGCAAGCGGCAAGAAGACGTGGTACAGGTGCATACAATCGTATTACTCCACCGGTAAGTCTGATTTAAGGAACACTCTGGGTTCCGATGAGTTCGCCAAGTATTGGGATTCTGCCTATATGACGGTAGATTTCATCGCCACCGATTTCTTCCTCTCAGAGAACGCCGTGATTAATCTGTTGGGTTCCAATGAAATCAACCTTACGGAGAAGAATACTGGAGAGATTTTCGGTTCGTACAGAATCCCTTCGGGGAATGGGGATGATGGCGTGTATGCTCTGTGGCTAGGTGCGGCAACCGGAGATGGAGCACCATTCTCGGTAACGAAATCCGGTGAGATATACAGCGTAAGCGGAACCATCGGCGGATTTAAAATCAGCGAGAATGCCATCGGCTCCGACCAGAGCGGCAATATGTATCTCACGAATAATTACATTCACTTCGGAATCGCTAAGTCAATCTATAATCAGGATGGCCATTGGGTAAACCTTGGTAAGGTAGACGATTGCTGTCTGGAAATTATGTCGGTGGCTAGTGGTAGTAACACGGTCAATGTAGGAGGATACGTGTCTGTTACGCTGAATACGCCGAGACCGAAATCTGAAGCTAATTTTGCGGCTGCCCTGCGTTTGGAGTGCCTGTGGGCAGAAGGTGGTGCTGGTACTTTTGATATAACAAATGCGAAAGAAGGCAATCATGCCATACTCATCGACTCGGGAGACGTGGCAGGTCTAAGACCATCCTTCATTCGTATTAATAGTAGCTTGGAGTTATCCGATTACAATTATAACATCGAGTGCTATAATGAGGAGAATAAGCCAATAACCCTAACCCTGCCTTCTAGCCCGAAATGGGGACAGCATTATGTGGTTATCCAGCGTGGCAGGGGGCGTGTAAACTTCAGATCAGCACTCGGCACCAATATCCATGACCTCCTCAGCGATACAGATGGCAAAACCTGGTATTCCGGCATTCGGGGGCAGGTAACTTGGTTCTGGTACGATGGAACAGAATGGATGGTGAGATATGTAAATAGACAATAATTGATAGATAAAAATGAAATTGAATTTTGAGAATGTAGAGGTTTATACCTCTCTAGACAAGTCAGCTTGTCAGGTAATGAATCTTCGTAAGAGCATTGCGAACCTTATCTATAACCAGGGCAATGGTCTGGGTCTTGAAGGAGTAGCCCTTGCCACGAAGATGTGGAACGGCGACATCAACACGGAGTACACCGAGCGCGAAGCGGAAATCATCCGCAACCTGGTGGTTCAGAACTGCGCTCCGTGTGTAATTGATGCGGTTATCGCAATCATTGGAAGCGGAGACGAGAATAAGTAATTTTGAGTAGTAATTTTTAAAAAGTAATAATTATGGGAATTCAGACAAAGAAAATGAGCGAGTGGCTCGCTGCTAACGGTCAGGCTATCACTAACGCGAGCAAGAACACTATGATTGAAGCCGTTAAGGCGAACTCATTGCAGATGTACGACGGCATATTCGTCATGTATCATCGTAATAGTGACGGCTATCCTTTAGCAGTTAGAGTAAGCGACTGGCCATCGCTCCAGTCAGGCGGTCAGATTGCCGACGGTGTGTTGCTCGTAGAGGGCGGCAAGCATGTTGTTATTGCTCCAACCGAGGCAAGCACAGGACTTCCTTGGAGTTCTAAGCCAACCAAGGTGACAGGTTCGGACGGAAACGTTTCAAGTAAGGGCGATGGCGTGAATATCAGCGGCGTAACCACTACAGGTGATAGATTGACCGCGTTTGCGGATTTCACCGGTAAGACCAATACCGATGCTATCATCAAGGCAAGTTCGACAACCAACATCACCAACACGGAGGCGTATGCTCCTGGATTCTGTAACAAGTATTCTCGTGCCAACGCCAACGGCAAGGGTTTGCTTGCAGGCAAGTGGTGGTTGCCATCACTCGGTGAGCTGGCTATGATTTGGGCTAACTTTGACAAGATTAACTACGCCTTGTCAAAGATTAACGGCGCAACACAGTTGCAGAAGATATGGTACTGGTCTAGTACCCAGCGCTCGGCTGATACCGCTTGGTTCTTGCCTCTGAGCGACGGCTACGTGAACGCCTACTATAAGTTCGGTCAGTACGGGGTTCGTCCGGTTTCAGCATTTTTACAGTAGTTAGTAGTTAGTTCTTTAATTCTCCCACGCCCTTAAAGGCGTGGGGTAACAAGTTATCGAAAGAAAGGTATTTAAAATGGCAAAGATTGCTAGTGAGACGAGAATTTACAGAGAGACAAAGAAGTTTCTGAATGAGGTGATTTATGTGATTAAGGATTTTCCCAAGGAGCAGCGATATGTTGTAGGAGACAGAATCGAGCGTACGGCGATTGATTCCCTGCATATTATAGCAAGGGTCTATATGGGAAGAAATCTGAAGGAGCGAATCGCTGATATGACAGAGCTGCAATCCAACCTGGAATTATTGAATACCTTGATTGAGATAGCTGGAGAGCATCATTGGATAAAAGGCAGGAGTAAGTTAGCTAACTTGCTCCTGTTAATGGATAGCATTGGACGGCAGAGCACAGCATGGAAGGGTTCACTTGTCGCAGCCCTCGAAAAGGCAGAGAGTGAACGTAGTCAGAGCTAGGGAGGTACGCCAAACTAGGAGAACAGTCTTCCGAAATAAATGGGCCACAACCATCATTTATGGTAAAGAATAAGATATGTGGCGTCAACCCAGAACTCGGCTGATAACGCTTGGAACTTGAATCTGAGCGACGGCAACGTGAACAACAACTATAAGTTCAATCAGAACAGGGTTCGTCCGGTTTCAGCACTAATAAAGAAGACGCATTCCGAAAGGTTATGAAAAGAAAAAGATAAAATGGTAGATTTTGAAACGATGCTAGAAGCATATCTAGACTGCCGCAAGAGAAAGCGGAGCACAGTCGGCGCTACGGAGTTTGAACTGAATTATGTTCGCAACTTGGTCGAACTAACAAATGAAGTTAACTCACGTCAATACAGAATCGGAAAGTCTATCTGCTTTGTCGTCCGCTATCCTCGCTATAGAGAAGTATTTGCAGGTAAGTTCAGAGACAGAATCATACATCACTACATCGCATTGAGGCTGGAGCCGCTTTTCGAGCAGGTTTTCTGCGATAGAGCGTACAACTGTCGAAAAGGTAAGGGACAATTAGCTGGCGTGACCCAGCTTGCCGAGGATATCCGTGAAGAGAGCGAGAACTACACCCAGGATGCCTACGTGATGAAGGTCGATCTGAAAGGATTCTTTATGAGTATCATCAAGTCAGAGCTGGCAAAGATGATAGACGACTTTATTATTGAGCACTACGAAGGAGACGACAAGGAAGACCTCAGATGGCTATGTAATCTCGTCATCATGCACCGTCCGGAACTTAACTGCGAGCGGAGAAGCCCTCTGTGGATGTGGAACTTTATCCCGAAGGAGAAGTCGTTGTTCACAAACGGCGAAGACCGAGGTATCGCCATCGGCAATCTGTTTGCGCAGCTGTTTGCCAATTTCCTGCTCAATGTTATCGACTGGAAGATTGATGCGGTATGCGTAAGACATGATAGATATGTGGATGATATATCTTTCGTAAGCAAGGACAAGGCGAAGCTGCTGGCCATCATCCCTATGTTGAGAGAAGAGCTTAACAAGCTCGGATTGAGGCTGAACGAGAAGAAAACGTACATACAGCATTACTCCAAGGGCATTAAGTTTACCGGAGCAATCATTAAGCCTGGCAGAATCTATGTGGCAAACCACACAGTCAATAGTTTTGCGATGGCGGTAGAAAGACTGGGTAAAGCTGCCGAATTAGGCATGATAGATGATATCAGGAAAGAGATTGCTTCAGTCAACTCATATCTGGGTATCATGGCGCATTATAACGAATATGCGACCAAGAGGAGAATCATGGCGAAGCTGCCACCGAAATTCTATGAATACTGCTACATAGAAGGTCACTTCGAGGTGGTGAAACTGAAATATAAATACACGGAAAAGGCGATATACATGAATATCGCCAAAAGCATAATGAATAAGAGAAATGAAGAGAAGAATACTGAAGAAACTTCCTACAGAGAAGGAGATAAGCTCGCTTCTTGATGACGGAGCAGAAATCGAAATCTATATGAAAAACGGAAGAATCAACATGGAAATAGATGAGTCGACATAATAAAAAGCACGTAGTAGTACTTTCAAATTGTTACTTTTTATAAAGTTTAACACAAAAATTCCCGAAAAAGCATTGTTTTTGCGAATAAAAGCGTAAATTTGCAGCACTTTTCTTATTATTAAAAATGAGAAACTAAGAACAAATAATAAACCAAAAAAACAAAAGGAGAAGAATTTATGACTAAAGAGGAAGAAGATGAAGTCCATCGGTTAGTTCAATCAGTCGGTGTTGTACAGTTGTCAAGAGTAATGTTTAAGGGTATGGACGTTAGCGAAATGATTAACGTAATTATCCTTGCAGGTAGAGGCTACAGCGTGAAGCTACTCACTTGGTTCAAGTATTATTGTGAAGTGATGCCTCTGTTTATCATGCTTTTTCATATTGCATGCATGGTAACATTTGCGTCTCATGAAAAAGAAATGTGCGTATGGTTTAAGGAGAATTGGGTATCGGCAGCATTTATCTATTTTTCAGTTTACATCCATCCGCTTGTGCTTATAATTGCGAGCAGATTCTTTTGGCTCTGCTACAGATGGCGTATTCCGATGATTATATACCTATTTGGGATAAATGCTATTCATATCGTATACTGGAATGTTTTTACCACCAACGAAATGGTGGAAGCTAATGTTGTAATACTTGTAATGACTATTATATTTTATGTATATGGTTTTGCCGATAAGTATTTCTCAGGCAAGGGCTGTCAAAGTTTAATCTCTAGATTATAATGATATGGGAAAGTTATTTGGTTATCACACCTTGGGAGTGTTATTAAAATCGTTGTCTGACTCTTGCTTTCGAGCAGACGAGCAAGAGAAGAGAGGGGAGAAGGTAACTGCTTGCGGAATGAGTAGCGATGAGATAGAAGACCTTTGCGAGAACTATCTGCCGTATGCTCTCAACCCGATGCTGAGCACCGAGGAAGTTAAGGAGAAGCTGCATGTTTCTGATGCTACTCTTAATCGTATGGTTGCTAGGGGTGACATCCCGAACGGAGAATGCAAGAAGCGTGGGCACACTAGGTATTGGAAGAAGTGGGATATTCTTCACTTCATTAAGAGTAAGAGAGGTAAGTGATTGCCTCTCTTTTTTTATTATTTATGATATTACCTCCTATCACCTTAAATCTCTGATAATCAATCACTAAAAGAAAGTGTGATAGAGTTATATTTGCTCTCCCCTATTCTTTGTACCTTTGCATCCGTAACGTTACAATAGTGTTAGTTAATATTAAGGATTTTAAAAGATTGTATTATGGAAATGACAGATGCAAAGGTCGTGGAGAAGAAAATCTACGAAGAGGGAAAGAAGCACGATGATTATGCTTCTAAGGCAACAGGCAATGCTGGTCTTACCCTTGGTATCATCGGAACAGCACTCGGTGCTGGTGCTTGGTTGCTTGGCGGTAACAACCGCAGCGTATTTGGTTCACTCGGAAGCAATATGCCTGAGAACGTGAACATTAACGCTTATGGAGCTAACTCTAGTTCCAATCAGCCAACCGCATTGGAGGTGATGGAGAAGGAATGCGCTGATGAGGTGAAGCTGCTTACCGACATGTTCGGCTTGAAGCTCGACACCGCTAACAAGTTCTACGCTATGCGTGAGACTGACATCGCAGAGAAGTTCTCTATGTATAAGGGTGCTACAGAGGCTATCAACGCTGAGAACCGCCGTGCAATGGAGGCAGAGTTCGGTCTTTACAAGTCTCAGATTGATGCGGATTTCGGTCTGTACAAGAATCAGAGAGACCAGTATGACACGTTGCAAGCAAAGTATTGCGACCTTGACAAGAAGGTAGCCGTTATGGAAGCCCTCACTCCTTACAAGGAGAAGCTTATGATGGCTTACGTGAACGAGAAGTGTTGCCGCAAGATAGATGGTCAGCTTGTGCTCCCTTCTACGCCAGTAGTTACTGGTTACGGCAGTTACGGCTGTAACTGCACCGCTCCTTCCACTCCCACTACAGGAGCGTAACAGAGCAGTAAGGAAGTCTGTAAAAAGGACTAAGAAAAAATGAGTTGGTGAGGGGTGTTTGCCCTCGTTGGTGGATGCCCTCTCACCTCTCTATAATATATCACCAACTTTAAAGATATTGATTGTTATGATGAATTTTGGTAACAGCCCATTATTGGATATGGGTACAAGTCAGCAGCAGCCGCAGATGATGGATGCCGAGCTACAGAAGATGTACGAAGCGCTACAACAGAAGCGAGCATCTATCAATATGCAAGCGCAGCAGTCTTCCACCCCTTTATGGGATGAAATCGACAAGATTGAAGACAATCTTACAGGCGCACAACGTCAGTACTTGATGCAGAATCAAGAGTACGTTAATAGCTTGCAATATGTGTCTAAGCTCGTACAAGATGAGGAATTGCGCATTATACGCCCTCGTATTGAGAGCACTCAGCAAGGACAGGAGGCATTGAAGAAACATCTATCTTTGATGCAACGACTGAGAAAAGAAGTAGCGCAAGCCGAGGAACAGAAATCTGCTATGCTCAATGACTATATGACTAATCATAGCGACAAAACTTGGCAAGAGTATCTCGCTTGGTACAACAAAACAAAGAAAGGAGAAACTAAGAAATGAACGTAACAGAACTTAAAGAGAAATTGCTTACATCATTGGATTTGTGGGCAGACGCAAGAATAAGTGATATGGTGAAGGAGAACCCAGCACTGGCTATTCCTTCCGTATATATGAAAAGGGCATCACACAACATCATTGCCAAGCACAAGGATAGTTGGGGAAAGAGTATTGACAACGCTACCCTATTCATTGCTGATGAAGACGGCAACATAGATGCTGATACCATATTCTCAGACCTCATGCAGATGCTAGAGAATATAAGTAACTATGAGTTTGATTTCGGATTTATCAAAGGTAGAATTAATGGCGGTGCTTTGGTTATTGATTTGCCCGACAACATCATAACGACTATCCTCTTTGGTAGTAAGAAAAGCATCAGCTTTACCAAAAATGATTTTGAAGAGTTGAGAAGTCTGATAACAGCAGAATAATCACAAACATAAAATATAAAAGGATATGGAAGCAAAAGAGATTATGAGTAAGTTTGATGAGCTTTATGGAATGATGGCTTCATCAACCAACGTAAAGTATATGCACGTATTTGGAAATACGATGCGCTGCATGATGAAGGATATGGCATCGAAGCACCCAGAGCTTGCGCAAGAGTATCTTGATAAGCTTTGCGCCATAAAATGGAAGAACTATCTCACCAAGAAGGAGGCATCTGAGATTGTAAACGGCATGAATCCGCCTGCAACCTGGGATATGCAGACATGGATCAATGCTATGACCGGTCTCGGACTTGCAACAGAGGAGAAGCCTTACTACAATGATTATGCTTTGTACGTTGCAATGAATCAGGTCGTAAGCGACCACGGATGCACCATCGCCAAGATACTCGGAAAGGATGACGTAAAGGACATTGGCACAGAACATCTGGTTAAGTATGCCAACCACCTCGCACTTGACCTACTGAAGGATAAGGATGGCGTGTACGACATCAGAGAGTATTTTCTGAAGTAACATCAAAAATATACGGTTATGAAAAAGGTATTCGAAGACATTATAGCTAGCAATGACATGCAGGCTATCAAGAACTGCGTTACGATCATGGCAGATTGCTGCGAGGTCGGAATGAACGATAGTGTAATGCTTGATATGATGAAGCAGGTCAAGGGAGAGATTGGCGCGTGTCATTATGAAGAAGAAATGGCAGATATGCATCTTTGTCTCATAGGCCAACTTCACACTAAAGATGTAGCCAAGGATTATTGGCATGAGGTCAAGAACGACAACATCAATCTCGAAGACTGGTGCGTTCTTTGGGGCGAAATGGTTAAACGTAACGACGGAAAGATAAAGAAATGGTTCCCGAAAATCAATACGCTCGACTACGAAAGAAAGATTTTCGACGAATGCGTTTCTTTCCTGGAGAACGGAGGACTGCCGTATTATGATCTGAATATCTGATTTTTTCGTTATTCTGAATGAAGTCTCGTTTTTTTTTGCTATCTTTGCAGAAAGAGACAGAGACTTTATTTTTATATATTCAGGATAACGATTATGATAGATTTGTTAGATTCTTCCCAAATCCGGCAGATAGCGGTGACAATCTCCTCTGCTATACTCGCCTTTGCAACGCCGACTGAAGGTTTCGTGTTGGCGCTGGTAATCGCTTTCGGCTTTAATATCTTCTGCGGAATGAGGGCCGATGGCGTAAGTGTTGTGCGGTGCAAGAACTTTTCTGCATCGAAGTTCAAAAACGCAATTTTGGAAATGTTGCTATACCTGACCATTGATTACGTCATATACAGCATCATAGTCTGTTGTAACGACGGAAGCGAGGCTTTGTTTGTAATCAAGATGCTCACGTATATATTCTGCTATGTGTACGTCTGCAATGCGTTCAAGAACCTCATTAAGGCGTACCCTAAGAATGTTGCATTCAGAGTTATTTATTACATTCTGAGGTTTGAGTTTGCGAAGGCATTGCCGAGTTATTGGAAACCGATATTGGAGAGATTGAATCAGGAGTTTGATAAAAAAGAGGAGGAAAACAAAAATGGAAGTACTAATTGATAGGGCTTGGAAAAAGGAAGGCTATACTATTAGCCGTCTGTACGTGAATGGCAAATTGTTCGGATGCAATACTCTTGAAGATACAGACAGAGGATTGAATCAGAAAATGGATTTGGACGAAATCAAAAACAAAAAGGTATATGGGCAGACTGCAATACCAATCGGCAGCTATGAATGTGTATATACCTATTCTAACAGATTCAAGAAGATGTTGCCATTACTTCTGAATGTCAAAGGATTTGAAGGAATACGCATACATAGCGGTAACTCTGCAAAAGATACTGAGGGGTGTATTCTTATCGGTAAAAACGATAAGAAAGGATGGGTTAGCGATTCTCGATTTTGGACAAACAAGCTCATTCAGACCATGAAGACAGCTTGGGATAAAAAGGAAAAAGTAACGATTGTAATTCAGTAGCTTATGAGATTAATTGATAAGATAGCAAAAGTGATAACCATCATTGCAGTAGCAATGCTGATTCTATCAATGTTCTGTAGATGTACTACTACAAAGTACGTTCCTATTACAGAATACAGAGATAGGGTCGTAGTAAAGACGGATTCTTTGTTGAAGACTGATTCCGTCTATGTGCATGATAGTGTATCTGTTTATATTAGAGGTGATACAGTCTTCAAGGACAAGTTCCGGCTTCAATACAAAGACCGGTACATCGTGAGAAACAGATCCGATACTCTGGTTGTGCGTGATTCGATACCGTACAAAGTCGAGACAAGGAAGCAGCTATCCAAGACGGATAGAGTATTCCTGAACATCGGAAAGGTATCATCTGTCTGTTTATTCATAGGTATTCTCGCCATCTTGGGCTGGATATGCTGGAGGTTGAAATTACATAAACGTTCTTAGTTTTTTTCTCATTTTAACTTAATGGATTTTGTTTATATTTATTATTTGGTTAAGACAAAAAAAAGAGGCGACCGTCCGTGATGGATAGTCGCCTCTTGACATGTGGGTATCAATCTTCTTCAGCTTGCAGGAACTTGATACTATACTCCGTTTCGTAGTGTTTCTTCTGCTCGTCGGTCAGCAATCTAGTTTCGCTGTCGAAGAACAAAGTGAGCAGCTCTCCGTAATCCTTGTCGTAGAAGTAGTTGTACTTGCGGCAGAGATAGTTCCTGGCGTTCATGCACTTGTCCGGAACTGTCTTGAACTTTCGCTTTGTCTTCTGTGGCAAACCGCTAGCAGCTCTCAGTTTCTCGACGGCAAGAACTTTTCTCAGCGTTTCCTGTCTCTTTCTGTTAGCGTCATCGGTGCGGGTACGAGCAGCACTCTCCTTCTGTATTCGTTTCGTAGTCTCATCTGTATGCTTGACCCCCAGTCTCTTTGCAAGTTCGTTGACCGAAGCTTTTGTTATACCAAGCATCTTTCCTACCTCTGTGGCCGAATGAGTCGGATAGAGCTCACGGATAACCTGATTCCTTTCCTCCTTCGCCTCCTTCTTACTTTGGATAAAGGAATCTCCGTGCAGCTTATGTAGCCACCAGTAGATGGTCTGTACGGTGCATCCGAATGACTTCGCCAATCTGCTTGGCGACTCACACGGATGTTCCTTTATGTAATTTTTCTGTTCGTCTGTAAGTACGTTCATAGGCTATCTGTTATCACCACTTCCATGTAATTTTCCCCTCAACTGGCGAGAATGGAGTTTTTCGTAATTCATCTTTCCAATATCACTAAGTTTGAAGCCTATATCGCGAGAAAGAGTTGCGCAGTACCACAATACATCACCAATCTCTTTAGCAATTTCCAACTTCTTTTCATCTGTAAAAACAGAATTGTTATCACGCAACACTTTCTTAACCTTATCGGAAACTTCACCAGCTTCACCTGTCAATCCCAATGTAGGATAAATGATAGGGTTAGGATAAATAGCAGTCTCTAGAGCTAATTGCTGATACTCGTCTAATGTTAAATTCTTATTTTCCATTTTAATATTTAAAGTTTAAAATTCATGTTCACTACATACTTGGCCGCAAGATGATTCGTACCCGTTATTACTGCACCATCCTACACCGTAAACGTCTTCGTTGTCAAACCATTGACAGTTACCGCAACATTTCAATACGCTGCATTGCTTTAATCTTTCTGCATCACGTTGAACATCTCTTAGCTTGAACGGATACTTCTTATTGGTCTTTATCAATTCGTTAATATACCTACGAGCATTCCAGTGGTCTGTTAAACTTATCGCCTTGATGATACGGTGGTCTTTAAAATCGACTTTATATCCCGCTCCTGGTAACATTATGCGATTATAGCAGAGGTAACGAAATATCCAATAAGGCGTATTGTGCCTCATTATCTTCTTTGCTAATCTAATCTTCATCCTTATACCTCCTTCCAGTCTGTTGCGAGAATATCCTCAGAGGACATTCTTTCTTCATTGAAGATATGATGACCGTAATGGTAGAATATCCCTTCCTCGTCAATACCAAACGGATAAAGCCCATTTTCTCGCTTTACGAGCTTTCCTTTTCTCATACGCTTTAAAGCCTCTGAGAAATCAAACGTTTCCTTCTTCATTTCTCACCTTCCTTTCTATTTATAAGTATTAGTTCAACTAATTTATTACCTTCTCTAATATCATATTGTGCTAGAGGGTGAAAACGCATTCCATAATAACTAGTATCAAAGCCGAATGAGCCTTCTTTGAATATGACTTTCATCGCTTCTGAATCATTTATTGGAGTGAGATAATCACCTTCCCAAATTTCCTTTCCATTCTTGTCTGCCAGCCCCGTAAACTGGCAGACGGTAGAAGGGTCAACTTCGTAAGTGATATTTCTGTTCAACATACTTTCTTCCTGACGATTTTCGATGATGTAGGTGTTACCACATTCTGCATAAAAGTAACCTTCAACCCACTTACTATTGTCAAGTCGTTTAGCCTTGAACTTGATATTTTCTATTTTCATACGCTATTCATATAAAATTGTTATTATTTTACTTTTATTTACCTTCAATATAGCTTCTTCTGCTTTATCAATCGAAGAAAACAAATATTCTGGGCAAAGGTTATATGCACCATAATCCCAATAATGGATAAGTCCAAATAACAATGAATGTCTCTTATCTACACGATAAGCAAGGATTGGATTATCCTGAGAATCGTAATGTATGCCTTTAACAGCCTTGCTTTTACGATACATATCTACTATTCTATATGTTGCCATAACTATTTTGCTTTAACGTTATACACTCCATCAATGGCCTCTACTTCATAACAATCGGGACAATAGTGTTTACCATCTATCATTTCCCAATCAGAGTAGTCACTAATATCAACATCTTTGTTACAGAATAGTGCAGAGCAAGTATCTGTACCGCCAAATACTTCTCCGCATCTATCACAAACAATCTGATACATCGTAATCGGTCTATACATAAGCTATTCTTCCTTCCCGTATAAAAGTTCAACACTCTTTCTTAGCACTGCCTCTATATGGTCTCTTTCGAGGTCTCTAGGCTTTCTAAGAAGCCATTCTATATCTCCATCTATCAATTCTTGATAGGCTCTCCTTGATATTTCCATAACTATTCCTCCACTTTAATACCAAATGGAGTGCCGTCTACAAAGGTGTTGTCTTGATAGCTATTTTTTGAATCCAGCAGAATGGCACCACCATCGGGATCTGCCAGGTATACTTGTTCGCCACCGACATAAGTGATATTTAAATAGCCTTCTACGCACTTTATCCACCCAAACGGCTGATGTTTCAACATTTCTTTCCAGCACTCTTCTGCGTTGGCAAAAGGGCGGTACTCTGATTCAGGCTTGATTCGGTACTCAAAATCATCATCAAAGCTTGGATCTTCATCATCATACCATAATGACTTATCACCTTTGATACATCTACTTTGTATCGTTTTTCCTTCGGCAAAAGCTACCAAAATTGGCTGCATTTTTTTAGCTTCTTCTCTTGTCATACTCAATCCTCCAATTTTATATTATGTTCATCTGCGAAATAATCTTCTACCTCTTCGCAAAACTGACCTTCGCAAAGTGATTCTGGGAGTGCTCTGCTAGTATAATACTCTCGTTGGCATAACTCACAGATTTCTTTTTCGTAATTATTTCTTAACTCTTCTCTAGTCATTACTCGTTCTCCTTTCTGACTAGATAGTCGTACATAGGCTTGCAGTTTCTACGATATTTATTACATATCTTTTCTGCCTCTTCCTCTGTATCGCAAGTTGCAACAACTCCATCGGGGTATGTATCCCAATATCTAACTACCTTAAATTTTGTCATACTTCTAATTCTTTTAAAATCATTTTTACCAAGTGATAATTATCACCATCCCAACCTTCATCAAATGCTTCGCCATTATCGGACAAATGGTGCTCATTGACGTAATCAAAGATAGCATTGTGAAAGAAGTCATCATCAGTCCCATAATCGTCTTCATTATAAAAGCCTTCGTGACTTAGGAGTTCTTGGCATTCCTTGTGCATACAGATGGTTGACCTATATTCAGTATTAAACTGCCTGACATATTTGGTTCCTGCTTCTATCGTACAACCACACATATAACATTTGTGTGGCTTACGTGCCTTACGCTCTGAATTTATAAAATCCATAATCATTTATCTTTTGGGTCAACGAATGGTAGCCAGTACTCTACATCAGGAATATTCCATCCATTGTAGTCTTTGGCTATCTTTTTATCTACTATATGTCCAAAACTAATTCTTCCGATTGTAGTAAGGACAATAACTTCTTTATCTACTGGTGGTAGCTCATCCTTGACAGATACCCATACTGGAGAAACATTTTTAGGCTTGCGGTCTTGTAGAGTAGCAGTATAGTTAAAGGTAAAAAAATCTACAGGATATTTTTGCCAATGGCTTTCTTCTATTGCCTTATTGATTGCTTCTCTTTTTGAGTTTGCTTCAACCATAACATATTTTGAATTAGATGTTTTTAAATAATCAACTCTATAAATTGCCATTGCTTAGTCCTCCAACTCTTTAAGTGCTCCTTCCAAGTAACCAACAATCATTTTTTCTTCAAATTTTGAATAATAGTTACCATTCATATAACAAATAGCCTTTTCAATAGCTGATTTTATTTTTTCTTTGTTCATTGCTTATTCTCCTTAATCAAATAAACCTAAATGAGCAGCTTCATTCCACCCATATTTACCTCTTTTCATTTCGTTATTGAAATTAACTCCACGCTTGATGCGCCACTTGCTTATCTTTCTTTTCTTCATATTCTCTTCTTTTTACCCTCTCCCTTTTGCAGGAGAGGGTGGTTAGTTACTCTGTTACTTCAACGAACTTTCCGTTTTTAAGTTGATACCAAGTATCAGCCTTGATGTTTTCTCCATCAACGTACTCTGTCTTAACGCATACTGGAACATTACGATTCTTTTCATCGCTCCATTCCCATTCTGCGAGCGTTATCCATGAGCCTATCTTTGCTTTGGCTTTGGATTTGTTACCAGCACACATAATAACAGAATCCTCTCCTGTGCTGTCTATCTGAGCATAGTCGCCCGATGAACCAATCTGAGCATAGTAGCCCGATGAACCAATCTGAGCATAGTCGCCCGATGAACCAATCTGAGCAGAGTAGCCCGATGAACCAATCTGAGCAGAGTAGCCCGATGAACCAATCTGAGCATA
>ERZ1026866.65-NODE-65-length-73662-cov-36.669678_pt1 | contig 73662 bp, 66 predicted proteins | sample MGYA00380163_ERZ1026866 | MGnify/ENA primary metagenome ERZ1026866 (study PRJEB33269, sample SAMEA4719799) | human gut metagenome | biome: human-associated habitat; feature: organic feature; material: feces | place: Cameroon | collected 2013-10 ...
TACTGCGTTTCATACTTAAATTTTAACAAATTTAAGTTATCTAGGACAGCCCCAATATTTATAAAAAAGAATATTTATTTATTATTAACTTTAACTTTAAAGAATTTTATCTGATATTATTTTTTACATAAAGATTAAAACAATATATAAAGTTATTAAAATAAAAAAATTACACAATAAAAAGGGACTGACAATAATATATCAAGCCCTTTTTTAATGTTATTTCAAAACAATGTAGTTTTACTTAGAATCATTATTTATTTAAAGAAAGAAGGTAAATACCAAGTTATACCGCTATTAGCACCAAACGCAATAGGTAAAGTAGTACTTTGATCTTGTAATTTTGGACACCATTGTTTACATCCATTTCGAAGTACCATTCTAAAGCAGGTATAGGTCTTACATAAACCTCTCCGTAAGCAGACCAATATACACTATGTTCAAGTTTGCCTCCTTGTTTTCCGTAATCTTCAACTCTATAACCTATACCAGGTTCAAATATAAAGTTAACTATATCTGTATTTACAGTTAAAGATATACTAGGAAGTATTCTTAAATCATAAGGGTTTCTGTCATAAGCTTCTTGACCAGCAGTTGCCTCAGCAGCACCAGCTACTGTCCAAGCTTTAATATCGCTAGTATAGCTTCCGCCCAAAGTTCCAACTATAGCAGTTTTTCCTTTAGCATCTAAAGCAGAAGCAAAGTCTATTCTTAAGAAAGGATTAACTGTTACATTTTCTATTACTGTATTTAAGAAATGAAGTCTTAATTGGAAGCTAAGATTTTTTGCAGAGTAATTAACTGTCCTTCTTTATATGAATTTTGACCATAATTAAACTCAAATCTTATATAGTTGAAAGCATCTATTCCAGTATAGTATCTTATCTGAGCAGGTATGCTTAAACCAAAATAATCAGTTTTTCCATTATTAAGGTCAGCTTTAGAGCTTATACTTACAGGAACTGCCACTCTTAAATTATTATTTACAGCATTGAATACAAATACAGGTGTATGAGCATCAACATTGCCGCCTGCAGCATTATTATAAGTGTAGTTATAACCAACACCTACTCCAAAACCATCTCCAGTATATCCTATACCGCCGGATACAGTAGCTTCTAAATTTTTATTTCCTTTGGTTGTAAAAATCTGACCTGTCAAACCTGTATTAGCTTTGAATCCAAATGTACCTTTAACGGTTCCATTTCCCAATGTAAATCCTACCTGATTCATTCTAGCTCTTAACTGATTTCCATGAATGAGGAAAAATAGCCAGGTATTGTCGGCACCATACATACCAAATACAGAACTTGCTGCCAAAACAAATACAGCTGTTACTGTTAATAAAAACTTTTTCATTTTTTACTCCTAATTTTTTAGCTTATATTTGATAGTTTAATAAAATAAAAATTGTAATTCAATTTTTTTATAATTTTTTTTAGATTTTTATCTAAAAAATACAAAATTTTTTAGATAAAAATAAAAAATGATTTATTAATAAATATTTAAATTTTATATATAATATAATTGAAACTTGAAATGCTATTTAAAATTACAGATTGTTTTGTTTTTTATAAAGAATGCATAATAAAAAAGAGCTTCTATATATAATGATATATAAAAGCTCTTAATTTTTCATTATTTTTTTAATAACTCTGATACTATCTCATCGAGTTCTTCAGGTTTTACCCTAGGGTCATAACGCCCTACTATATTGCCTTGCCTATCTATTAAAAATTTACCAAAATTCCATCTTATTTTATCAACACCCTCTTCAGTTGGTTTTTCGGTTCTTAAATAAGTAAATAAAGGGTCAGCATTTTTGCTATTAACTTTTACTTTATCAAACAACTTAAAAGTAACGCCGTATTTTTCTTTTCTAAACTCAGCAATTTCTTCAATAGGCTCTTTTGCCTGTCCGCCGAATTGATTACATGGAAAGTCTAATATTTCAAAACCATCTTTTTTATATTTTTTGTATAAATCCTGCAACGCAGAATATTGTTTAGTAAACCCTCATTTAGTTGCACTATTAATTATAAGTAAAACTTTTCCTTCATATTTTTTTAATTTTACATCTTTGCCTTCAGCATCTTTTACTGTATAGTCATATATACTCATCTATTAAACTCCTTATTTAAAAAAAGCATACCTTTAACAAATAAAGATATGCTTAATTTCTAAAATATTTTTTAATTATAAAAGCTCTTTAGCTGCTTTTATTGCTGCTTCATAATCAGGTTCATTAGTGATTTCTGGAACATACTGTACATATTTTACAACATTGTTTTTATCAAGTACAAATACAGCACGAGTAAGAAGTTTTAATTCTTTTATTAAAGTACCAAATTTCTTACCAAAATCTCTTTCAGCATAATCTGATAATACTATATGTGAATTAGCATTAGCAGCAGCACACCATCTTGCTTGAGCAAAAGGTAAGTCTAAAGAAACTGTTACAACTGTTACACCAGGTAAAGAAGCAGCTTCTTTGTTAAATCTTTTAGTTTGTACATCACATACAGGAGTATCCAAAGATGGTACAGAAGAAATTATTTTTACTGTATCGCCAGCATCTTTTAAAGACCATGGGCTTAAATCTGTTTTAACTCCAGTAAAATCAGGAGCTTTAGCACCTTCTACCAATGAAATACCTTCTAAATGTACTTCGCCGCCTTGAAATGTTATTTTCATTTTTATCTCCTTCATATAAAAATCAAATAATATAAATATTATTTACAAAATATATATCTTTAAATAAATAAAGTCAATAGATAGAAGCATGTTTTTTAGAATATTCTAACATTTATCTATATTTGATAATGCTTCTCTAGCAACTTCAGTATCATCAAAATGAATAGTTTTATCTGGGAATATTTGATAGGTTTCATGACCTTTGCCTGCTATTATCACTATATCATTTTCTTTTGCTTCTTTAATTGCCTCAAATATAGCTTCTTTTCTGTCTATTATTTTTTTGTAGTTAGAATGAGTAAAACCCTTTTCTATATCAGACATTATTTGCTCTATGCTTTCAGTTCTTTGGTTATCTGTAGTTAGTATAGATATATCAGCATATTTTTCTGCAATAGAAGCCATTATAGGACGTTTTTTCCTGTCTCTGTCCCCTCCACAGCCAAATACCACTATCACCCTATTAGGTTTTAATTTTCTAGATTCCACTAATATATTTTCTAAACTATCTGGCGTATGAGAATAATCAACAGCCACAATAAAAGGACATTTCTCACCGCTCACTATTTCAAACCTTCCAGAAACCTGAACCTTTCTAATAGCTTTTATTACTTTTTCTATATCTAATTTATATTCATATGCATAAGCTAATACAGATAAAGAATTAACAACATTAAACTCTCCCAAAAGAGATAGCTTTACTTTTGATATAAACTTTCCCTTAGTATAAAACTCATATTCGCTATATTTTGAGTTTAGAGTTATAATTTTGGCATAATAATCAGCTTTTTCATTTAAGCCGTAAGTAACCATTTTTAAATCTAATTTTTTTATATAATTTTTTATCTCTTTAAAATAATCTGTACTTATATTTATAATAGCCAATTTTTTCTTTTTAGAGCTTTGTTTAAGCAGAGAAAATAATTTTAATTTAGCCTTCAAATAATTTTTCATATCAATATGATAATCCAAATGGTCTTCTGTGAGATTTGTAAATATTGCAGCATCATAATTTATATAGTCGCATCTATCCATAGCAAGTGCCTGAGAAGAAGCTTCCATTACAATATGAGAAACATTTTTTTTATATGCTTTATCAAAAATACTTTCTAAATCTATAGATTCTGGAGTTGTAAGATTAGTTTTTATTTCTGATTTGCCTATCATATTTTTTATAGTGCCTATTAGAGCTATTTTATTTTTAGCACTTTCTAATGCGGCTTTTAATAGATAGCTTGTAGTAGTTTTTCCGTTAGTTCCTGTTATAGCTATTGAATGCATTTTTTTTGTAGGCTCATCATAGAGTTTAGCAGACATATATGCTAAAGTTTCTCTTGGATTTTTACTTCCTACAAAACAAACATTTTTATATTTTTCTTTTAGACTGTTAATAAAACTTTTATCTGCAGAAATGTCATAAATAATAATACTTGCCTTATTTTTAATAGCACTTCCTATATATTTATGACCATCATCTTTTAAGCCTTTAATAGCAACAAATATATAATTTTTTTTTACAAGTTTTGAATTATAAGCTATGGATTTTATTTCTAATTTTAAGCTTTCTTTTGTTATTTCTTTAATATTTAAATTATCATAGCCTTTTATAAGATTTTTAAAATATTTCATTTTTATTTACCTAAATTATTTTTTATTACTAATTTAAATACTAAAACTTTATAAATGGTAAAATATTATTTATCTGACTCTATTTTTAAATATATAATATCATCTTCATTTCCAGCAGAACTAAAACCATTTATTATAGCTGTTTCTATGAATCTATTTGGAGAGGATAATTGTGCCTCTTTTGCAGTAAGCACTTTTACTTCTTTTTCTAAAACTTCTATTTGTTTATCTAAATTATGAGCCTCTTGTAAAATTTCATTAGACTTCATATTTCTTATAAAAGTAAGACCTATAGAAAATATTACAAATATAATAATAACCAAGAATAAAGCCCCAAGACTATATGTTTTTTTCTCTTTTTTTATTTCTTTATTATTGTCAATAACTTTTTTGCTTTTCATAAAACCTCAAATTAAATTATTAATTTTGCAACTCTAAGTTTTGCACTTCTGCTTGCTGGATTTAATTTTATCTCTTCATTTGTCGGAGTTATAACTTTAGAATTTAGTAATTTAAATATACCATCTTTATTTTTAGTTTTTTCATTATCTTTCAAAAATCTCTTAACTATTCTATCTTCCAAAGAATGATAACTCATTATAGCAGCAACTCCGCCGTTTTTTAAAATTTTGCTGATATTTGAAATGGACTTTTCTAATATATTAAGCTCATCATTAACTTCTATTCTTATAGCCTGAAACACTAATGTTGCAGGGTGAATCTTACCAAATCTTTTTGCTTTATCTGTATGATGAAAAATAATATTTTCTAATTCTTTGGAAGTTTCTATGCTTTTTTTCTTTCTTTCATTTACTATAATATTGGCAATCTTTGAAGCATTATGCATCTCACCATATTCTCTAAAAACTCTCTCAAGCTCTTTTTCTGAATAACTATTAATAACATCATAAGCACTTTTATTGTTAATACCAAGACGCATATCAAGTTTAACATCATCTTTAAAAGAAAATCCTCTATTAGCTTTTTTAAAATGAAACATAGAAACGCCAAGGTCATAAAGCATAAAATCCACATTTCCAATAACATTTTCATCAAGCTCTTCTAGCATTTTATCATAAGTGTTATTATAGTAATGAAACTTCTTATAATCTTTAAGTCTCTCTTTTGCAACTTCAAGTATTTTATCATCTCTTTCAAAGCTATGAACTTCAAGATTCAAATCAAGCATTGCTTTAGTATGTCCGCCCTCTCCTAATGTAGCGTCCACTGCAATATTTGCATTTTCTGGTATGAAGCTTAGAATTTCTTTAAGCATTACAGGTGTATGAACTATATTATTATCCATATCATATATTATCGGTATAAGGTATTATAAAAAACAATATGAGCAATTTAATATTTTCTAAATTTTATAAGATATATTATCAACTTTTTCCCGCGTACGAGCTGTACCACCTTGCCGCACGGTAATGTTATTCTTTAATTATAACTTCTTAGTCGTGCGGAGGAGTGCCTTTTAATGTACAATTAAATTATAAAATTTATAATAAGAATGCAGTTCTTCGCGAAGCGTATCCGAAGGATATAAGGTTCTTTTATACCAATACCGAAGGTACCTTGCCGCAGGCACGCAGAGCGTCGGTAAAAGAAGTGGGGGTGTGTACCCTAAGGGCACGCTTCGCAGGGGGCAAAGCCCCGTTATAAAAATTAAAATAGTAAAATTAAAAATGCTATAAATATTTCTCAATTTAGTTTTGAAACAAGTCTTATGTTTTACTTTTTAAGAATTATGTTATAAAATAAACTACTATATTATTAATTATGAGGCACAATGAAAAGTTTTAAAATAGAATCGAATTTCAAGCCTTCAGGAGACCAAATAACAGCAATAGACTCTTTAGTTAAAGGGCTTGAAAATAAAAATAAATATCAAACACTGCTCGGAGTTACTGCAAGCGGAAAGACATTCACTATAGCAAATGTTATAGAAAAAGCAAACCGCCCTACTCTTGTAATGTCGCATAACAAAACTTTGGCAGCACAGCTTTACAGAGAATTAAAAGACTTCTTTCCAAACAATGCAGTTGAATACTTCGTTTCATACTACGATTATTATCAGCCTGAAGCATATGTTCCTGCTAAGGATTTATATATTGATAAAGACGCCTCAGTTAATGATGAGATTGACAGGCTAAGACTTAAAGCTACTACTTCGCTTCTTGAAAGGAGAGATGTTATAATTGTTGCCTCTGTTTCTTGTATATATGGTTTGGGTTCTCCTGAAGATTATAGAAAGCTCTATATAGCAATAGAAAAAGACGGAGAATACGACAGAGATGAGATAATCGAAAAATTAGTGTCTATACAATATGAACGTGTTAAAGATGTGCTTGAGAGGGCAAGATTTAAAGTAATGGGAGATACTTTAGAGATAATGAGTGCCTATTCTGATGAGGTTATAAGAGTAGAGTTTTTTGGAGATACCGTTGAACGCATCATAAAAATTAACCCTATCACAAGACAAAAAATTGCCGAGCAAGATAGAGTTGTAATATATCCTGCAAAACACTTCGTTACAGGCGGAGACAAATTAGCAGCAGGAATAAAATTAATAGAAGAAGAACTTGAAGAACAATATAATAAATTTAAATCCGAAGGAAAATTGGTAGAAGCTGAAAGAATATACGGAAGAACAAAATATGACTTAGAAATGCTTAGAGAAGTGGGATACTGTGCTGGTATAGAAAACTACTCTCGCCCATTGTCAGGACGTAAAGAGGGAGATAGGCCTGCTTGTTTGATAGACTATTTTCCAAAAGATTTTTTAACGATAATAGATGAGTCGCATGTGAGTGTTCCTCAAATTAGAGGAATGTTTTTTGGAGATAGAAGCAGAAAAGAGACTTTAGTAAAATATGGTTTTAGGCTTCCTTCAGCATTAGACAATCGTCCATTATTTTTTGAAGAGTTTGAAAGCCTCACTAATGATACAATATATATTAGTGCTACTCCTGCAGAATATGAACTTAAAAAAAGCAGTCAAGTTGTAGAGCAGATAATTCGCCCTACAGGACTCCTTGACCCTATAATTGAAGTATACCCTATAAACGGTCAAATAGACAGAATTCTTGAAGAGATTAAAAAAACAGTATCCAACAACGAAAGAATATTTATAACAACACTCACTAAAAAAATGGCAGAAGACCTCACAAAATATTTAAATGAAAATGGAGTAAGAACTCGTTATTTGCATTCAGACATTCAAACAGTAGAGCGTGTAGAGATAATAAGAGATTTGAGGCTTGGAGCTTTTGATGTGCTTGTGGGTATTAACCTTTTAAGAGAGGGGCTTGATGTACCTGAAGTATCACTCATACTAATACTTGATGCCGACAAAACAGGTTTTTTAAGAAATACCACTACTCTAATACAGACTATAGGGCGTGCTGCAAGAAATGCCAACGGCAGAGTGATAATGTTTGCAGACACTATAAGCGATGCTATGAAAGTAGCCATTGAAGAGACAGAAAGAAGAAGAAAAATACAAATGGACTACAACAAAGAGCATAACATCACCCCAAAAACAATAATCAAAAAAATACAAGATATAATTGAACGCGAAGAAAAAGTTGAAACCTCTTATGAGCTTCATTTTGACTTTAGACGCTTCAATGAAAGAGTAAAAATTGACCCTGAGCAAAAAAGTGATGATTATATAAAAGAGCTTGAAAAAGAGATGAAAAAAGCTTCAGATAGCTTAGAGTTTGAAAAGGCCATTGAAATAAGAGAGAAGATAAATCAGCTTAAACAATTAAAGCCGGCAAAAAAATCTGTGCATAAAAACATCACTTCAAAAAAGCCTAAACATTAAACCCTACTTTTTAAAAGCATACTTGTGAAAATAAATGCAAGAAGGAAGTATACCTAAAGCCCAACCAACAGGATTTGCAAACCACACTCCAACATATCCAAATGGTATAGACAAAAATACTGAACCTCCTACTTTTATAACAAGCTCAACTATTCCAGAAATTAAAGGTATAAGTGCTTTTCCTATTGCTCTTATAGAGTTGTTGTATAATAGTATTATAGCTAAAAACGGGTAAAACATTGATGATATTCTTAAATAGCCTCTGCATATCTCTACTATTATTTCTATATATTCATCATTGCTTGAAATAAATAGTCTTATCAAATTATCTCCAAATATAAATATCACCAAAGTAGCAAATAAACTTAAAGATAATGATAATATTATTATGCTTCTAAAACCTTCTTTAATTCTATCAAACTTTTGTGCTCCGAAATTTTGTGCTACATAAACAGCAAAAGCTTCAGACACCACAAAATATGCCATAGAAGCAAATTGATTTATTCTGTTTCCTGTAGTATATGATGCTACAACATTAGTACCGAATGTATTAACAACTCCGCTTATAATCATCTCACCTATAGATAAAAATATTGCCTGCACACTCATAGAAACGCCTATTTTTATTATCATAAATAAATTATCAAAATTAAAAACAATATCTTCTCTATGAAGTTTTAGTATTGGAAATTTTTTAATAATATATAACACACTTAAAAAAGCAGATATTATTTGCGATATTACAGTAGCAATGGCAACACCAAATACATTCATTTTGAGTAAAGCAACAAAAACTAAATCTAATATAATGTTTAAAACAGTTGTAAGTATCAAAAAATATAAAGGAGTTTTGCTGTCTCCCAAAGCCCTTAATATACTAGAAGCTCCATTATATATAAGCTGCCCAAATGATAAACCCACACATATTTGCAAGTATAATACAGAATTATCTATTATATCTCTTGGTGTTTGTAGTAATATCATAAGAGGTCTTGATAAAAACATACCAAGTACAAAAAGAATTAAAGAGCTAAATAATGTTAAATATATGGAACTAAGAAAAGTAGTTTTAAGCATACTTTCATTTTTAGCCCCAAAAAACTGCCCCATCACTATAGAAAAAGCATTAGTAAACCCTATAGCAAAAGATAAAAAGAAAAACATAGTGGAAGTAGTAGCTCCAATAGAAGCTAATGCCCTTGAACCTACAAACTTGCCTATAATAATAGTATCAGCAACTCCATAAAATTGCTGAAATATTCCTCCTATAAGCATTGGTATAGAAAAATATATTATAGTTTTAAACGGACTTCCTACAGTCATGTCTTTTGTCATAATAAAAACCTGCAAAAAATTATGCATATATGTTATACGTGTTTTTAAAAAAATACAAATATATTTTAGAGAAAAATATTTTAATTTATTTTATAATTATATATAATAAATTTAATATAAAAATTGCTGGTGATATTTTATGAAAATAGTTTGCCTTGGAGACAGCACTACTTATGGTTATATGGTTAATAGAAATCAAGTTTGGACTTCTATATTAAATACCAAATTCAATAACTCTAATATACAGTTTATAAATAAAGGCATAAATGGAGATACTATTTCGGGAATGTATTTTCGTTTTGATAATGATGTTATTAATGAAAAACCTAACACTTTGATACTTATGGGCGGAGTAAATGATATATTTCTTTTTAAGCCTTTGGAAAATATAAAAAAAAGCTTTATTGATATAGTAGATAAATCTAAAGAAAGAAATATAGATATAATAGCATTCACACCCATACCTTTTATAAAAGAAGATTTTACTTTTTTTGAAGTTGGTAATTTAGAAGAGATGTATAACATATTAATAGAGTATGTTAATTTTATCAATTCCTACACAAAAGAAAATAATATAAAAAGCATTGATATTTATAATATGTTTAGAAACGAAATATTAAAAGAATATAAGTATTATGATTTGTATTTTGACGGTGTTCATTTAAATAGTGAAGGTCATGATGTTTTTTCTTCTTATATATTTGAAAGATTAAAAGAGTATATAAAGCAAAAGGATTCACTTTTATTCAGCTTTATAAAGATAAAGCCAAATAAAAGTGGGAGATTATTTATGAAAAATACTAATTATTAAAACATAACTTATTAAAAAAAGTAAAATATTTTTTATTAAAAAACTTTTTATTTTTCAATTAGCCATTCATCACCATATTGTTTTAATTCTAAAATTAAAAACTTACCCATATCCTCATTACTAATGCATAAAACATTATCATCATCAGAATAAATTGTTATATCATCAAGTTTCATTTGATTATTGATAATATCAAGATAATAATCAATCTCCTGAGTTGCCAAAAACCAATCAGCATCCATACCTTCTGGAGCTCCGTCGCTTTGCTTATTTTCTTCCAAATTCTTTTTTATCTCTTCAAAACTATTTTCTAAATTTTTAATATAGTTATCAGAAAAATATCCTGACTCTCTAAACTTAGATATATAATCATTAGCATTGCCCATATTAACTTCATAATAACCGCCATTTTCAAAATTAAACTCAACTATTTTATTGAAAACAGAATTAATATCATCATAATTTTGAGCATACCATCTGCATGCATTATAATATGCTTTTTCTTTAGTGCTTTTATCGTTAGAATCTATTTGTTCAGGAGATTTTTTATATATACCAGTAAATCCATAGCTTCCATTAGGTTCTGTTACCATAATAGTATTAGCATTTATAGGCTGAATTGATATAATATAACCGCCATCAGCCCCAACAATTTCTTCATAATCTAAAGTATTAGCACCTATAGCACAATAAGGTTCAACATATTGATTTTCTTCTAATATCATTTTGCTTGTATCTGTGCTTTGAATATTAGTTACTACCTCATCATTTTCATTTGTTATTATATTAATAGCATATAAATAAAAACTCTCATCATCGTTTTTCTTAAGCTCAATAGAAGCATTATTGTTTGAATATATACCGTCAAAATTATAATTATTAATATCCCCTACTTCTTCTGCTTTATAGTCTGATTTGTTTATTAATATGCCTTCTTGCCTTTCATTATATTTATCAAAAGTTACATCTGCTTTATTCTCATAAGGAAAATTATCAAAATTAGGATTTTCTTTTACTTCTCTGTAATAATAATTAGAATAATAATTTTCTCTTTCCCATTTAGTAATTATAGTTTCAACAGGGTCGCTTTCATACCCCATATAATTATCTTCATAAAGAATGCCGTCTTTTACAGAAAAACCTTTATAATTTGTGGCAATATTACTTGGTCCTTCTTTGTATTTATCTTGTATATTATAAAGCTCATAATAATAGGCATTAGTGCCGTCTAAAGAAGATTCAAATATATAATTTTTATCTTCTCTGTAATCTCCAGAATTAAATACATACTCTATATCACCATTATCTTTGAAAGTATATTTAGCTTTCCCGTTTATAACTATTTTATTTTTTACCTTATCCAAAAATGCCGCATCGGCCTGTGATAATATTTTTGTTGCAGGTATAGTTTCATTTGACTCTATAGATTGATTTGTATTAACATCATTAGTATCTGTTTTATTTCCGCATTGAATGATAACTAAAGATATTATTGTAACTAATAAAAATATTCTTTTCATAAAAATTTCTCCATTAATATTTTATACAATATTATTCTATTATAAGCAATATAAACTTTTTAAATAAATATGTTGAGTTTAGTTTTTTTGGATAATAATGTTTTACTTATTTCTCATTTCATCATAATTTTTTGTCATTATGTTATACCAATAATCCAATTTATCATTATCATCACCTTCTATATCTTTGAAATAAAAAGGCTCTAAAAATCTTATCTTTATTTTCTTAAAAGGTCTTAACACAAAACTTTTAGCCTTCATAATATCTCTAGTACCATATATAACAACAGGAAGCACAGCTACATCTTCACATCTCTCGGCAATTTTTAATATTCCTCTTTTTGGTTTTTTAATCTCTCCGTCTTTGCTTCTAGTACCCTCTGGATATATTATTATACTTGTTTTTGATTTTAATCTATCTTCCATATCATCTATAGATTTTGCCGCCCCTATAGTACCCCTTTTTACAAATATATAATTAGCTAAACTCATACCAAAACCAACCATAGGTACCTTACCGTAGGTGTCTTTAGAAACAAAAGTAAACATACCCTTAAATATTGCAAAACAACAAAATATGTCAAAAGCACTTTGATGATTTGGAGTAATTAGATAAGTTTTTTTATAATCATAATTCTCTATGCCTTCAATATCAAAAGAGATAAAGGCACTTTTCATTAAAAAAGTTCCCCAAAGCTTTGCTATATTATGAGTAATTTTTATTGAAAGCTTCTTACTAAAAGGTCTCACTAAAATAAACAAAATTACAGCTATTACAAATAAAATAATAGTGAAAAGTACATTTAATAAAATATAAAATACGCTAAATATAATCATAGCGAAAAGTTTAATATAAATAAAAAAATTATCAATAGGCTAAATTATTATTTTTTGTATTATTGATGCAAAATATCAAATCATCATTTTGTAACAGTTTGAAAACTATAGCCTAAAAAAGTTTTCCATTTTTCATCATCAATATTTAAAGCATTAGGCACTTTCAAAGTTGTAAGTTTTGTACAAGCATCAAATATATCATTTCCTACAGTTGTTACATCATTTGGAGTTTTTCCTAAATAAGTAAGTGTAGTTAAAGATGATGATGCTGAAAAATGCAAGATTACCTATAGCAGTTAAAGAAGCAGGAAGAGTTAAACTTGCTAATCCAGAATATGCAAAAGCACCAGCTTCTATAGTAGTTACAGAGTTTGGTATTGTTAATTCTTTCAATGAAAATGCATTAATAAAGGCACTATCTCCTATTGTTTTAAGAGAATTGCCTAATGTCAGCTTTTCTAATTTAGAGCATTGAAAAAAAGAAGCCTCTTCTATAGTAATTACAGAGTTTGGTATTGATATTGCCCTCAAAGAAGATAGCATATGAAAAGCATAAGATTTTATAACTGTTATTTTATTTTCTGGAAATACAAAAGTAAATATTACATCTTCTTGAGTATTCATGCCTTCAGCAAACATATAACTTTTTATACTGCTATCGTTAAAATTAATACCGCTTATATCTATAATAATATCATTAAGATAAAGATTTTTAGCTGCTGTGTAAATTAAAAAAGAAAGAGAAGTATCCTGAGAATACGAGCTTTTTGCTGTTCCTTTAAGTATTACTTTATATATCCCTTTTTCTTGAAAATATAATTTTAAGTTTTCTTCTATTTGTTTAATTATATCAGTATCATCTTGAGAAATATCTACGCCATATTTTATTAACTATTCTTCTGTAGCAGGAGGGATAATATTTTGATTATTGTCTTCTTCTTGTTTATTATTTTCAGCACTAATAGGATTAGAACAAGATATTATAACTAAAAAACATAATACTATTGATATAATATTTTTAAGCATACATATAACCTCAATTTATTCTTGTTGTTTAACTTCAGTAAAATTACGCCCTAAGAAGTTCTTCCAAGTATTATAATCTGGATTAGGAACATTTGGAAGTATTAAAATTGTAAGATTATCACAATACAAGAATGAATCACTTTGATAATTTATATCATTAGGAGAAGTACCTAAATAAATAAGCGTCTTTAAGTTACGAGAAGTATTAAAGGCTGAGGATTTTATTTCTTTTACAGATGCTGAAATAGTTAATTTTTCTAAATGAGAATTAGCAAATGCACCTTCTCCTATTGATATTACAGAATCTGGTATTATTAATTCTCTTAATGATTGTAAATATACAAAAGCATAATCTCCTATAGTTTGCAGCTTATTGCCTAGTACGAGAGTTTTTAATGAGTAAATAGATTGAAACGCTCTGTATTCTATTGATATAACAGAATTAGGTATTGTTAGTGAATCTACATTATCTAAATTTAAAAATGAACGTTGTCCTATAGTTTTTACTTTATCATCTGGAAATACAAATCTTAATCTTTTTTTACTTATTCCTCCGCTTGAAAACATTCCTTCGGTTATAGTAGAATTTTGAAAATCAATATTTTTAATGTCTATTGTTATATTATCAGCACCAATTTTTTCTGCTGCTTTTATAGTTAAAGCGGCAAGAGAAGAGTTTGCTTTTAGCGTATAATCTTTAGGAACACCTTTAAATATTATTTTATATGAAGATTTTTCAGTATAATATGCTTGTAATTTTTCTTCTATCTGTTTAGATATTTCAGCATCATCTTGTGAAATATCTATAGCATACTTTTGTGCTTCTTCATCTAAAACGGGCGGTGTTACATCTGGAGGCGTTACTGTAGAGCCGCCAGTTTGTCCTGAGTCTCCATTATTTACATTATCTGGATTACTTGGACTAGAACATGACACTGCAAATAAAAAACATAATAATAATACAATTTTTTTATACATAAACCCTCCATAAATAAAGTTACTTTTGTTTAACTTCAGTAAAATTACCGCCTAAAAAGTTTTGCCATTCACTAAGCTGAGGATTTTCAACATTTGGCAATATTAAAGTTTTAGCTGTAGCAGGAAATACATCTCCGCCATGTTGTATAGCATCAGGCTTTGTTCCCAAATAAGTAACAGTAGTTAAAGATGATGAGCTTCCAAATACACTTCCACCCATTGATTTTACAGATGCCGGTATTAGTACTTCTTTTATTTTTGAATAAGAAAAAGCCAAATCTCCTATATGTTCAATTTTACTTGTTTCTTTAAATATTACTTTTTCAATAGAATCACTTTTCTGAAAAGCATAATTATCAATACTAATAACAGAATCAGGTATTGTTATCTCTTTTAAAAATTTACTATAAAGTGAAAAAGCATTTCCTTCTATAACTCTTATAACATTTTCTGGAAATTTAAAAGTTATTGTATAATACCCATAACCAATATATCCTTTAAACATTGAAGATTTTATTTTTCTCTCATTAAAATAAATTTTACTAATATCTATTTCTATATTTATACTTTTATATTTATATAATTCTTCAGCAATATCTATTACTAACTTAGCAAGAGAACTTTGCTGAGTATATTCAGATTTTGGCGTTCCTATAAATATTACTTTATATCCACCTTTATCTTTATTGTATTGTTGTATTTTAGTTCTTATTTGCTCTTTTATTACACTATCTTCTTGAGAAATGTCTATTCCATACTTTATTGCTTCTTCATCTAAAACAGGCAAAGGCGGAGCTATTTCAGTCCAAGGTATATCAGTATTTCCTCCATCGCCTGTACTTCCTCCATCTCCCGTATTTCCAGAACCGCCACCATTACCAGAGCCTCCTCCGTTTACTATATCTCCATTATTTGTATTATCTGGATTACTCGGACTTGAACAAGCCATTGCAGCTAAAAAACATAACATTATTAATAAAATTTTTTTATACATAAATCCTCCAAAATAAAATTACTGCTGTTTAACTATAGTGAATTTTCCTCCTAAAAAAGTTTTCCATTTCTCATCATTAGGATTTGTAGCATTAGGAACTATTAAAGTTGTAAGACTAGTGCAATTATCAAATATACCGCTTCCTTTAGTTGTTATATCATCTGGAGTTTTACCTAAATATGTAACAGTAGTTAAAGATGATGCACTATCAAATGCATTATTACCAATAGACTTTAACGAAGAAGGTATAGTTAACTCTTTTAATGATTGACAATATATAAATGCTCCATCTCCTATAGTTTCTAAATTATCTCCAAATATTATTTTTTCTAAATTTAAACAACTTTGAAAAGCATAAGCACCTATTGTATTTACAGAATTAGGTATATTTATTTCTTTTATAGCATACAACAAGAAAAATGCAAAGAATCTATAGTTTTAATTTTATATATAGGAAATATAAAATTAAGAGGTATTTTCACAAGGTCTCCTCCTAAAAACATAAAACTGCTTACAGCATTATTTTTAAAATCAATATTACTAATATCTACATCTACAGAATTAGCACCAACTGTGTTAGCAGCATTAAAAATTAAATATGCAAGTGATTTCGTTGTAGAATTAAAACCATAATCTTTTGGAATACATTTTAATATTACCTTATAACTTCCTTTTTCATCAAAATATAATTTTAAATTTGATTCTAATTGACTAGCTATAACATCATCATCTTGAGAAATATCTACTCCATACTTTTCTAATTCACCAGGAGGCGTAACAGTTTCAACTTTATTTGTATCACCAGTTTGATTTGTATTTGTAGTATTTGGACTATTTGGATTTGAACAAGATATTGCCACTAAAAAACACAATATCATTAATACAATTTTTTTATACATTATTAATCCTAAATAAAATTAGTTTTGTTTAACTTCAGTAAAGTTACCACCTAAAAAGTTTTTCCATTCTTCAGATTTTGGACTTTGAACATTCGGCAATATTAAAGTTGTAAGTTTAGCACAAAATGATAATGCATCTTTATTATTTATAGTATCCGGAGAAGTTCCATAATAAACTACAGTACTCAAATTAGGAGAACCTGCAAATGCAGAACTACCTAATGTATTAACTGAAGCAGGTATGGATACCTCCTTTATTAATAAATTTGCAAATGTCCGAATTCCTATTGATGTTACAGAATCAGGTATTATTAATTCTTTTAATGAATCTAAAGAAAAAAATGCTGAATCTCCTATAGTTTTAAGATTTTTACTCAAAGTTAATTTTTCTAGTTTATAGCAATAGTAAAAAGCTTCTTGTTCTATAACTGTTACAGAATCAGGTATTGCTATTTGTTTTAAAGAAGAAAGTGTACGGAATGCAGAACTTTTTATAGTTGTTATTTTATTTTCTGGAAATATAAAATTAAGTGTAAATGCTTCTTGAGAAGAATAACCTTCTGCAAACATAGAACTTTCTATAGCTCCATTTTTAAAATCTATATTTTTTAAGTCTACATCTACACTTGATACATTAATTTTAACCGCTGCATCATAAATCAAAGAAGCTAAAGAATCTACTCCATCTTGAGTATAATCTTTAGGAGTTCCTGTAAATATTACTCTATACGAACCCATTTCAGCATAATAGGCTTTTAAATTAGCCTCTATTTGCTGACTTATTGTCGCATCGTCCTGACCTATATCTATACCATATTTCGCTATTAATTCTTCTTCTGTTGGGCCTGAGGCGGTGGTACTGTAGAGCCTCCATTATTACCCTCATTGCCATTATCTGGATTACTCGGACTTGAACATGAAATTATAAAAATTAAAGATAAAATTAACAATATTATTTTTTTATGCATATATAACCTCTCATATTTACTCAAACTTTACATAATGTTACTTAGAATAACATTATATATAATATAACAATATATTTTATAAAATGTTGTAGTTTTTTTGAAAAAATTTAATAATCTCTTTCTATTGTTTCTGATATAGAATCATTAGTATAAGGCAAATCAAAATAATCAACTACTTCTGAAGTGATATTATCATAAACTATTATGTTAACACCATTAGTAGTCTCTCTTAAATTGCTCCTGCTTATAAGTATTCTGTTTCCGCTGTCAATTGCTAAATCATTATACTTATTAAGCTCTTTATGATAAATATAATTAGTCTCTCCCATCGAAGAAAATACAAGCTTGTTTTTATCTATAACATAAGAAACATTATTAGTGTACATTTCATTTGTTATATTAAAATTGGAATACAAACTCTTAACCACATTATCATTAGTGGAATACTCACCAAGCATATTTATAACTATAGTATAATCATTAAGATTAGTGATTTTTTCTATATAATCATAAATATTATCTGTATCCCTTAAACCCATATCATAAACTTTATTATACTCATATAAAGCATTTCTCTCCCAAGCATAATAATTAGTATCTCCTCTTCTATCCGGCAAATCATAATTATCTTTTAAATATTTACCCAAAAAAGAAGTATATTTCTGAACACCCTTATAATTTAAATGCCCAGAATCATTATAATCTCTCCAAAAATCTAAATCATAATCATCATAGTAATGATTGAAATTCATAAAAGGAACATCATACTCTTTGGCAATTTCCCCTACTCTATTAAAATGCATTGCCTCTTCATCGGTCATAGGGAAAGGAGAAGCTATTACAACAATAGGTATATTATTTGTTTTTGCTAACTCTAATATTTTTCTGTAATATGTTTCTTGCTGTTCTAACAAAGGCAGGCTATCTTTAATATTTTTTATATTAGGCTCTTTTACAGGAAATGTTTTATTATGAAATGAGTAGCCTTTAAAATATTTATAATGATTATAATTATTAGCATAAGGCACAAAATCTTCTGGTTTTAAATCTTTGTATCTGTTATGATATCTATACATTGGGTTAATAAACTCATCAAATCTCTCTGCCGCTGTTACTTTTAGAGAGTTTATTCTATTTTCTGACCATTTTAATGCATAAGTGGCAGCTACTATTTGATAATCAACAACATTAGTTCTGCTTGCTGCAATAATATAAGACTCTAATGCAATTAGTTTAGGCTTTTGATATTTTAAAACTTCAATTAAATAATGATAAGTACTCCAAATAGGCTGGCTTCCAGAAGTGAAGTTATAAGCAGCTATTCCATATTCATTATAAAGTATAGCAGGATTAACATTATAGTGAACATGACTGCTTCCCAAAAATATTACATCTATAGAATTGGTTTTCTGTTCATAAAAACTGTCGCATTGATATATACCATTTTCATTTTTGAATCTTAACGCTCTGCTTGAAAACCAAAGCAATGTAACAAATATAGCTATAAAGCAAATAATTTTTATAGTGTTTTTTATCATTTTACAAACAACCTATTTTTTTACTAAAATAAATATATTTTAGAATTTTCTTCAATTTCTATCGCATTTACAGAGTATTGGCTTAACTAAAGTTGCTATCATACTCTAAAAATTGCAGTCTTTTTGGTTCTTTGTGCCAACAAAAGAACTGGGGGTGTGGGGGCTAGTCCCCACAAACAATAAAAACTATTTACATATCTCTTAAAACTGGAAATATATAAATTGCTTAGGGTCAAAACCCGCTCCATATTTTCCATATATTATTATAAAAAATAATAAGAAAAATATTGCTGCCCATCTAAAATATAAACATTGATTCTTCAAAAACATATAAATAGTTTCTTTCTTTATATATTTTATTAAATCAACTAAAAACAAAACCACCAAAGATATTATTAGTATATTCATTTCAAAACGGTCTAAACCAAGCTTATATAATGAACCGTCAAATATACGCCATAAATCTATTTTAGTAAACATTCTCTGTATATAGTAAAAAGCATCATGTATAGTTTCAGCTCTAAAAAATATCCAAGCCAAATCCACTATTATAAATGTAATAATCACTTCAAGAAGCTTAAAACTAAAACTTTTCACTTTTACATTAAGCTTACTTAAAACATTATTTTTGAATTTTGATGTAATATCTTCTATTAAATAGCATACACCATGAATAGCACCCCAAGCTATAAAAGTAAAATTAGCTCCATGCCAAAGACCGCTTACCAAAAATGTTATTAATATATTTATGCTTCTTCTAAACTTTGAACATCTGTTTCCGCCCAAAGGTATATATAGATAATCCCTAAACCAAGTGGATAATGATATATGCCACCTGCCCCAAAACTCTTTTATGCTTCTTGCAAAATATGGAGTATTAAAGTTTTCCATTAAATCTATACCCATAATTTTAGCAGTTCCTATTGCTATGAGTGAATAGCTTGCAAAATCGCAATATATCTGAACTGCAAAAAGTAGTGCTGATAATACTAATTCACTTGTATTATAAATATAATATCTGTTAAATACAGTGTCCACCAATATAGAAGCCCTATCAGCTATTACCATCTTTTGAAAATAACCAAAAAGCATTAAAATTAAGCCCTCTGTTATTCTCTGATAATCAAACCTTTTTATTTTGTCCATGTTCTGTATTTGACCGAGTAAATGTTTTGAACGCTCTATTGGGCCTGCCACTAACTGCGGAAAGAATGACACAAACAATGCATACTTAATAATGTTTTTTTCTGACTTTATCTCTCCCCTATAAACATCTATAGTATAGCTTAATGCCTGAAAGGTGTAAAATGATATACCAACAGGAAGCACTATATCAAAAGGCTTTTCTATCAATTGTATGTTTAATGCTGATAATACAATATTAATATTCTGAAGTAAAAAATCAAAATACTTAAAAAACACAAGTATTGCAATGTTTATTATAAAACTAAATGCTACAACTATTCTTTTATATTTTAATTTTTCTATTAATATACCGCTTAAAAAAGTTACAACAGTGGAAGTAGCCATCAATAATGCATATTTAGGATTCCAAAACATATAAAAGATATAACTTGCTATAAACAAACAAATATATCTTAACTTCTTTGGAAATATCCAATACAAAATAAGCGTTATAGGAAAAAATATCAAAAAGTCTGTAGAATTAAATAGCATTTATATAACTCATAATAAAATATACATTTATAACTAAAAAAATCTTTAATTGTAATATAATTAATCTAAAAGTTAATTTAATAAGATTTTTAATTAAATTATAGTGCAGTATATTATTATAAAACTAAATATATTACAACTTATTTAATAAAAAGTATCAAAAAACTACATAATATTATACTTGACTTTTTTTAAAATATTAATAATATTTATACACAAATAAATTAAACTATACTATATTTTAAACATTGTGGATACTTTATTTACAGAAAAACTAAATCAGCTTTTATCCAATGTCTCTTTAATAGATATATTAAGAGATAGATATAAAGTTATATCTAGAGGCGGAAGTCAATACACCGTTCAATGCCCCTTTCATAAAGATGGTCAAGAGGCAAATCCTTCTATGTCTGTTGATGATTCTAAAGGTATATACAAATGTTTTACATGCGGTGCTAAAGGAAATGTATTTACATACCTAAAAGAAAAAGAGGCTATGGATTTTAAAGAGGCTGTAAAATATCTTGGAAATAGATTTTCTATTGATACCAGCAATTTCTTCTCTCAAAAAAACAAACATAAAGACCAAGTATTTGTAGAAAGTAAAAGAATAAATAAAATAGCCTGCAACTTCTTTGGTAAAAATCTTCTATTAAAGAATAATAATGGAGAATATTTTTATAAAGAAGCTATAGATTATCTAAAAAAAAGAAAAATACCATTTTCAATTATAAAAGAGTTTAAAATAGGATATGCTCCTCCAAGCTGGAATGCTTTAATTAAGGCTTTAAATGAAAATAATATAAGCACAAACAATATAAATGCATTAGGGCTAGCAAGCATAAGCAAAAATAATCCAAATCATTTTTATGACACATTTATAAATAGAATAATGTTTCCGATAATCAATGAAAAAGAGGAGATTATAGGCTTTGGCGGAAGAAGCATTGATGGAAAAGAGCCTAAATATTTAAACTCAAAAGAGAGCTTAATATTCAAAAAGAAATCTGCTCTATACGGCATAAATATAGCCAAAACACATATAATGAAGAAAGATGAAGTTATATTAGTAGAAGGCTATATGGATACAATCGCTTGCCACAAAATGAATATAAAAAATGTTGTTGGAAGCTTAGGTACTGCCATTACAGAAGAACATGCAAAAGAAATAAAAAAATATACCAACAATGTAGTTTTAGCCTTAGATAACGATGAAGCTGGGCAAAAAGCTACTAAAATGGCTATATTAACACTATTGAAGTTTGATTTAAAATTGACTATACTATTGATAGAAACAACTAAAGATTTAGATGAGTTTTTTACTATAAATAATGCTAATGGTTTTGATATACTATATAATAAAAAACTTGCTTGGTATGATTTTTTGTTAAAAACATCAACCAATAAAGACATAGCATTACTTACTATAGAAGAAAAGTTATATATAGTGAAGTTATTTTATAATTATTTAGATGTTTTGAAAAGTGAGACTGAAAAACAAATGATAATCTCTCATATTTCATCAGAACTTTCTATTGACAGAGATGCTTTCAATAGAGATTATTTAAGAACTTTAACTAATAAAGTTCAAAACACAAAAGTTGTTTCTGCTTTACAAAAACCTATAAAAGATAACAAATTTTACTATGAAAATAGTTTAATATATTTACTTGCTTTGAATCCATCTTTAATAAAAGAGGCAGAGAAAGAGATAGGTGTAGATCTTATTAAAAAAGATATCACAAGGGAATTTTATATAAGGCTCTTAACTCTTAATAAAGATGCAACAGCTGAAGATGCTCTTAATGTATTAGGCAATGAGCATATAGCTAATCAGATAAGAAGCAAGGAAAAATTGTATACTGATAATATACAAGAAAAATTAGATGAGCTTATTGTAAAGATAAAAAGCGGGGATATAGACTATAGGAGAGAGGAAGTATTAAAAACTAGAACACTCCAAAGTAATGAAGGATTTGAAGCTATATGTAATAAAGCCCGAGAAATACATTTACTAAATAAGCAAAAGGAAAAACTATATCAAGGAAGTGATTATGATGATTGAAGAGGATTGCGATCTTCTAATTAAAAATAATGAAAAAATTAGAAAATTGCTTGAAAAAGGAAATGCCAACAAATATCTTACATTCAAAGAGATTAATGCTGCCATAGATAATATGGACACAGATGTAATGGATATACTTTTTCAATTATTAAATGCTAGAAAGATTGTCATTGTTGAAGACAAAAGAGAATTTGAAAGCCTTTCTAAGAATCAAAATAAAATTGATGATGCGGCAAGGTTTATACATGTAGAAGATAAAGTTGGAAATAATGATGACCCTATAAGACTTTATCTTAAAGAGATAGGCAAAGTTGATCTTCTTACTCATGATGATGAGGTGGAATATTCTAAAAAAATAGAACTTGGAGAATCTGAGATAGAGTCTATTATATTAAATACGCATTTAGTAGTTGGAGAAGTTTTGAACACTATAAAATGTGTGCATAGCGGAAAAGTATCTATACATGAAATATTAGAGCCGCCAAGAATATATAATGTATCCACACAAGAAAAAAGAAAATTAGAAAGAAAATATAAAAACTTTGAAAAAGAATATGTTGATTTGGCAGAAAAGTATTTAGCTTTAGACAAAAGAATAAAAAAAGCTACTACACAAAAAACTATCAAAAATCTCACAAATGAACAAAATGAGATAAAAGAAAATATAGTAAAGCTACTAAGTAAAGTAAAACTTAATAGAATGGAAATTGATAGAATTGCAGAAAAATTAAAGTTTTATTTGCATAGAATCAATCAAATAGAAGAATATTTTGAGAAATTAAAGAAGAGATACGGCAAAGAGATAAGCGATTTTGAAAATTACTATAATGAAATTGAAAGCGGAAATAAAAAAATATATACTAGACTTGTTGATGAGTTTAACATTACTCCAGAGGCTATAAAAGCGGTATTAACTAGTTTCCATAATTCTCAAGTTCGTATGGCTGATATTTATGATGAAGTTCGTACAGATAAAGAGACTTTAGTTGAATGGGTAAGAAAAATTGATTCGTCAAGAAGAAAAATTGCTCAGGCAAAAGACCATATTGTCAAAGCTAATTTAAGACTTGTTATATCTATAGCAAAAAAATACACTAACAGAGGTCTTCATTTCTTTGATTTGGTACAGGAAGGAAATATTGGTCTTATTAAGGCAGTTGATAAATTTGAATACAAAAAAGGATATAAGTTTTCAACATATGCAACTTGGTGGATTCGTCAGGCTATCACTCGTTCTATAAGCGACCAAGCTAGAACTATAAGAGTACCAGTTCATATGATAGAACAAATCAACAAAGTAACTAGAGTATTAAGACAGTATATGCAGCAATATGGAAGAGAACCTTCTATACAGGAAATAGCAAGGGCTTTAAGCTGGCCTGAAAGCAGAGTTAAAAGTGTAAGAAATGTTGCTAAAGACCCTGTATCTTTAAATGCTCCTATTGGCGATGAAGAAGATACCATACTTGGAGAACTTATTGAAGATAAAGAGTTTGAAAGCCCTCAAAACATTACTACATTCAAAATATTAAGAAAGCATATAGATTCTTTGCTTGATAATTTACCTGAAAGAGAACAGAAAGTTATTAGAATGCGTTATGGATTAGATGACGGATACAATCATACTTTAGAAGAAGTTGGATATGTATTTAAGGTTACTAGAGAGCGTATAAGACAGATTGAAGCTAAGGCTATAAGAAGATTAAGAGCTACTTCCAAAAAGAAAGAGTTAAAAGAGTTTTTAGATTCTTAAAAAAATCTTATATAAAAATAAAAGGGAGATTAATTAATCTCCCTTTATTATTTTATTATTTTGTATAAAGATTTTCTATTTGGTCTTTATATTCTTCCATTATTTTATGTCTTTTTATTTTTAATGATTGAGTAAGCATGCCATTTTCTATAGTAAAGTCTTTGCTTGTTATAATAAGCTTAGATATAGTTTCATAAGGTCTAAAACCATTTTTACTATTAACCAATCTGCTTAATTCATGCTTAATAAGTTTAACAACATCTTTAGAGTTTTCCATATTATTTTCATCATAATGTATTTTATGCTTATCCAAAAACTCTTTAACATTATCTTTATCTATTACAACTATAGCCCCTGTAGAAGCTTTATCCTGACCTACAAGCATTATTTGGGAAATATATTTAGATTCCATAGCTTTATTTTCTATAGGCTGAGGCTCAACATTTTCACCTGTTAAAAGAACTATAGTCTCTTTTGCCCTTCCTGTTAATACTATTTCACCTTGTTTTGTATAAGCTCCCAAATCTCCAGAATTAAAGAAACCATCTTTTTTAGCCTGTCTTGTTAATTCTTTATCTTTATAATACTCTTTAAAAATATTAGGTCCTTTAATATAGCAAACCCCTAATTCCCCATCTTTACAAATATTTCCGTTTTTATCTCTTACTTCTATTTGTACCTCTGGAACAGGTGCTCCGCAAGTTCCTCTGTAATTTTTAAAAGGAGACCTTAAAGTTACAACAGGTGCAGTCTCTGTAATACCCCAACCAACAACCAAATTAATTCCAGTGGCTTCTATAAAATCTTCTATATACATAGGTAAAGCTCCGCCTCCTGATATAGTTAAACGAAGTCTGCCGCCTGTAAGTTCTTTTATTTTCTTATAAACTAATTTTTGTGCCATTTTATGACTCATAGGGTCTAACGGCAATATATCATATTCTATCTTTTTGCTTTCTTTCTTTTCATCTCCAAGAAGATAAACCATATTATTTTGATATCTTAAATTTCTTATATATCTAATAGAACCTTGTATAAAAGATTTAACCATCATCTTTACTGCTGCAGGTTTTTTATCTATATTTTTCATCACACCATTATATATATTAACCCAAATAGCCGGCACTGATATAAATATATCAGGCTTCTCCTCAACAAAATCATTTTTTAAATCTCTTTTATTAGTGATAGCAGTGAAACACCCAAAAATAGCAGTAACATAAGAGATTGTTCTTTCATATATATGCCATATAGGAAGAACAGTTAAAAGCTTCTCCCCTCTTTGAAGTTTTATTATATCAGGCAATACTCTCACATTATGTAAAATGTTTCCATGAGTAAGTATTACGCCTTTAGGTTTGCCGGTTGTACCTGATGTATATATTATAGTAGCTGTATCATCATTATTAAGTTTTGAAGCCTTTTTTACAGCAAAGTCTTTATCACCATTTAAAGCCTCTTCTCCAAACTCCAAAAATTTACTAAATGAATAAATATTATTTCTAGGTTCATGAATAGAATTATCTAAAACAATTATAAGCTGTATTTTTTTAGAAGATTTATCTATTTTATTTAGTACATACTGATTTTCTACTATTACAGCCAATGAATCACTATGCTCTATTATATAATTTAATTCTTCAGATGTAGAATCATTTCCTCTAGGAACATCTGCTGAGCCTATAGCTAAAAGTGCCATATCACATATAAACCACTCTATACGGTTTTCTGAAAATATAGCAACATGCTTACCAGATAATCCTTTCACATCAAATGCCTTAGCAATAGCATTTATCTTATCATATATTTTTTCATATACTATAGTTACTTTTTCACCATTATTGTTCCTATATCTATAAATAGGGCTTTGAGGTATTTTTTTTACAGTATCAAAAAAAGCACTAGGTATAGAACTATATTCTTCCATAAATCCCCCAATCATGATTTTTTAAAATAGTTAATTATTACTATATTATAAAAATAATTACTTTTAACTATAATAATATATATAAAAAAATATTACAAGTGATTTTCAATATACTCTAAAAGACTTAAGCAGTAACTATCCACTTTAAAAATTGATAAAATATTATTAGACAGTAATTTTCTTTTTATATTGTTATTGTTAATATATACTTCATATATAGCATTAGATATATCATTAACGCTATTCATATCGCAATTTATACTGCAATCTTTTGCAACTTCATAAACACCAGAATACTTTGAAATAATTGAAATACAAGAAGAGTAAAGTGCCTCTATAACAGTAAGTCCAAAAGGTTCATTTATAGCAGGCATAATAAGAGCATAACTTCTATTTAATAAATCTTTCTTTTCTTCATCGCTAACAAAACCAAGAAATACAATGTTTCTCTCCATTTCAATATTAGAAACTAATTTTTTTAATTTCTCTTCATACCTACCCTTACCTGCTATAATAAACTTTAAATCTTTATTATCAATTCTCTCTAAAAAGCTTTTAAAAGCAATAATGGCATTTTCTAGATTTTTAACTTTTTCTAATCTTCCCACATAAAAAAAATGTTCTGCATCTTTTATATTTATAACTTCATCAAAACCAGTCACGCAAGGATATATAATTTTACTTTCTCTATTATAAACACGCTTTACAGAATTTGAAGTTCTCTCACTATTAGCCATTATATAATCTATAACACTCACCCCTAACCTGTCTAGCTTCATAGTATAACGAGCAATAAAATCTAAAGTCTTTTGTTTAGCCTTATAGCTTTCATCATCTTCACCATAAAGCCTCACACTAGGTTCATGGCAATACCAAAAACTTTTAGGAAGATTTATAGAATTATTTTTAGCATATTTATAAGCCAAACCAAAAAATATAGTTGCTGGAAAATTATGAATTAGTACAGCATCATAATCTTTTAATTGATAAGCTAAAAATTTCGTAGTTTTTCTGAAAATAAATGGATTTAAAGTTATATCTGTTTTTATTTGTTTTATATAACTTGGTATATTTTCTCTTAATCTATAAGTATAAATAGTAGATTCAATATTATACTTCTCATAAAAATGCTTAGCTGTGGCAAGTATTACATTTTCTGCCCCGCCATTATATCCAAAAGTAGGATGCATTATAGCTATTTTTTTAATCTTCATTTTAATATAATAATTTATTTTTCAATAACTTACAACATAAAAAAAATTAATATTTATAAATTCATAAATAAAAGCCGCAAAACTATAAAAAACTTTTTATTGTTGACTTTATTATACTTTGTGTTATTATAATTTGCATCGTAAGAGGATAATATTATGTATTTAAGTCTAAAACAAAAATTATTCTTCAATCAGGACGCTTTTCCAGATATTTACTTTCTATAAATATACCGTGTGTATATCTTAAATCTAACTATTAATAGATATTATTTTTTATTATTGCATTAAAGTATCACTTTTTAATAATTTTTTATTAATAATATTTCAACATTATATTTTATAAGGATTTTTTATGTCTAAAGTATTGGTGGAATTTATAAATACCTGTCCTACCTGCGATGGGTATTCATCATATTTAAAAGAACTTCAAGAAACGTATAAAGATAAAATAGAAGTAAAACTCTACTACGCAGGGAAAGATTTTGATTATTTAGCAAAATATGGAATGGTAGATAGAGGCACATTAATTATAAATGAAAAAAACAGATATGATGTGTTAAGCAAAAAGTTAATAGAACAAGAAATTAAAAAAGCTATAGAAACACAAAACTCTTAAATATGGAAATAAAAAATATGATAATACGTTTTTTATATGTATTTTGGGACTTTCTTGTTATAAGTTCAGAATGGATTGTTATAAGCTTAATATTATCAGGTATAATACATGCCTTTGTTCGTCCGCAGGTTCTTCAAAAATCTATAGGCAATAAAAAAATATCTTCTCTAATAAAGACAACCATATCAGGGGCAATACTTCCTATATGCAGTTGCGGGGTGCTTCCTTTAGCATTGAGTTTATATAGAACAGGTGCATATTTAGGACCTACCCTTTCTTTTTTGGTGGCAACTCCAATAATTAACCCTGCCGCAATAATAGTGGCTTTTGCTATGCTTGGAAAAGAAGTTACTTTTATATATATTTTATGCGGTATATTTTTACCTTTAATAATAGGAATCTTAGGAAACATTTTTGGCGGAAAAGAATTAATTGCTCCTGAAGTTTTAAAACTGCAAAGTATGAATATTAAAATTCCAGAAAATACTTATGTAGATAAAACTCCTTGGTACAAAAAATTATATAACGGAATATTATGGGGCTTTAATAATTTAGGAATAGAGATAAGCAGATTTATATTAGTAGGAACTTTATTCGGAGCTATTTTATTAACGGTAGTGCCTCAGTCATTTGTTATGCAATATTTAAGCAATCCTAAATTAGTTTCAATTATAGGTATAACATTAGTAGGATGCATGATGTATGTATGTGCATTAGGACATATTCCTTTTATTGCGGCATTAATATCTGCAGGTGCTTCACCAGGTATAGCTATAACTTTTTTAATTACAGGCGTTGCTACAAATATATCTGAATTAATAAGCATATATAAATTAATAGGAAAAAGAACTTTAATAATATATCTTTTCTCTATGCTTTTCTTTGGCATATTGATAGGATACATTACAAATATTTTATTAGCTAATAATTTTATACCAATATTTGATTTATCAAGTTCAAGCAAGCAAATAGAATTAGCAAATAATATAAATATCACTTTTCCAGATTGGTTCAAAAATATATGTGCTGTTGTAGTGTTGTTTATGGGGCTTTATTCATGGTTCATGATTATAGTAAAAAAAATAAAAGTTTTAATAAGCAGAGGAAAAGAAGTTAAATGTTAAGAATGCTTTTTGTTTTATGTTTTTTTGTGTTTATTTCCTGCAATGATAAAAATTATAATACTGAATATATAAAAAATGCAGAAGGCATAAATAATAAAGAGCTTTATAAAGAGTATATAAAAAAATATTCTGATAAGGAGTTATTAACTTTTTTGGAAGGAGATTTGAACGGAGATAATATAAATGATTTAATAATAATATATAAAGAATCTGAATACTCAAACAAATTAATTGGTATATACAAAGATTCTAATAAAATATTAATGACCACTCCAATACCAGCACCTATAGAAAATTATACAATCAAATTTTATAACATAGATGAAAAAGTTCCAAATGAAATTTTAGTATCTGGTAAAAAGGGAGCTAGTATAGGTTTTGCTGTTTATAGACTTGAAAATGGAGAATTAATAAGCTTATTTGAAAACGGCATGGAAAAATGCTGCTAAATATAAATAAAAAAATATAAGGAGAAAAAAATGAAAAAAGTTGTAATTATTTTTTCTATGATTGTTTTTATCATTTCATGTAGCGGAAGTGATAATGCATCTAAAGCAACAGAAACTTCTATTTCAGAAGATGTACAAGCTATAGTTGATGACTATAATTTGGAAGAGTTAAGCGATGCAGACAAAAAATACAAAATTAATTTAGGCTATTATAACTGCGACCATATGACAGCAGCTTGTGTTGGAGAAGATACTGGAATATTTAAAGCATTAGGTTTAAATGTTACAGTTACAGGGAATGGTAATGTACCAGAGGCTATGAGTGCTGGACAAATGGATATGGCTTATGCTGGTTTTACAACTACTTTAAATGCAGTAAAAAATAAAGTTCCTCTTTTTATAGCAGCAGAAAATCATACAGGAGGAGCTGAATATTTTGTTGTTTCTAAAGATATAGAAAAGCCTGAAGATTTATTAAATAAAAAAATATCTATGGGAGCTAATGCAGAAACTGAAAACCTAAACTGGGCAGAATGGACAGAGCAACTAAATATACCAAGAGATACTACTTATTATGAAAACTTTTCTATGAGTGATTCTGATGCATATTTTGCATTTAAGTTAGGACAGCTTGACGGATATGGTGCATGCGACCCTTGGGGTTCTATGGCAGAATATGAAAACACTGGTAAAATATTAAAAAGACAAAACACAGACAGAGAAATAGATGGACATGGTACTTGCTGTAAAGTTTGTATGAATTATAACTTTGCTAAAGCTCACCCAAAATTGGCCGAGAGAATACTTCTTGCTCATGTTATGTCTATTGAATATATGTATCTTCACCCTTACAAAGCAGCAGAAATATTCGCTGAAAATTATAATGTTCCTTTGGAAGTTGGTCTTATGACTTTATGGAAAAAACTTAATGAAGAAGGAAGAACTATCACTTGGAAATTAAACAGAGAATACGTTCATAATCAAATGAAAACTATGAAGAGATTAGGCATAAGAGATGATATTAATTCTCTTAATATAGATGATTATATTGACTTGTCTTATTTTGAAAACTCAGGTGCTAAAGATTTTGATGTATTTATTAAAGAACAAGTTGATCCAATATTTCCACTTGGCATGAGCTATGAAGATTGGAGAGCTAAAGCAGTAGAGATAGATAATATTAAAGAAGAGCCTAAAGCATAAAATTATAAGCAGGAAATAAATATGAGGCATATAATAAAGAGAAACAAATATATCATTGTATTTAGTATAATTTTTGTTATATGCTTTATTTTATTTCAGAATTATAAAAACTCTTTAGATAAAAAAGATACAATAACTATAGCATGCGGAAATGATGCTTCTGGAATGCTTTTTGATTATATCATAAATACTAAAAAAAATTCTAATATAGAGTTTTCAAATATTGATTATATACAGTTTTTGGATTGCTGCGGTTCCCAGGCTGAGTTTGCTTTCATATCTGGAAGAGTTGATATGGCAGTATTATGTCCTGATGCGGCTTTTCAATTAGTATCTATAGACACAAATTATTACATAGTAGATTCTATAGTGAAAGGCTCTAATATATTAGTTTATTATAATGAAAGCTATGATGATGATAATGTAAAACCAAAAAATATTGGCTATATGAATAAAAGACTTCTTCAAGAAATATTGTTAAAAGAGAAGTATACAAATTCTAATTATTATCCTATGCTTTCAACTGCATTGCCTTATGCTTTAGAAAAGAAAACTGTTGATGCTGTATTAATTGATATTATTTTAGCTTTGAAAATAAAAGAAGCAAGATTCAAAAAAATAGATACTGAAGAAATTGATTATTATTTGGTGGCATCAAAAAAATTAAAAGATACTTTAATGCTTAATAATTTTATAAAAGCTTACAATGAAGCGGTGAATGATATTGAAAATGAAACTATATTGTCAAATATGCTTACTCATTATTTAGATATTTCAAATTCACAAGGAGAGATAAAAACATGGAAAACAATGGGAGTCAAGTTCCTCAAAATAAAAGCAGAGTCATAAATTTAGGAAATGCTGGAAACAGTTTATTTATGAAGTTTTATAGTATTTCTGTACTTTTAGCTATTATGATAATTTGGTATTTTCTTGCCAAAAAGATAGATAATAATTTACTTCTTCCAGATTTTATTTTAACTTGCAAAGAGTTTTTTAAATCTTGGATAGATTCTTATACAGTACAAAATTTGCTTATAACATTAGAGCGAGTTTTTAGAGGTTTTCTTATAGCCTGCATAATAGGTCTTCCTTTAGGGCTTATTATGGGTTATTCAAAGCCTATACTTTTAGCTGTATCCCCAATAATAAATTCAATAAGACAAGTACCCATAATGGCATGGATTCCATTAGCTATAGTATGGTTTGGACTTGGTGACGGCCCTACAATATTTTTAATAACTATGAGTGCAATATTCCCGCTTATAATAAACACAATAGACGGAGTAAGAGGAATAGACCCTAATTATATTAATGCTGCTAGAAGTATGGGAGCAAAAAATATAGACATAATGCTTGATATAATTTTACCTGGTGCCTTGCCTTCATTTCTTACAGGATGCAGACTTGCTTTAGGACTTGGGTGGATGAGCGTAATATGTGCAGAGTTTATAGCTACAAGTAAAGGGTTTGGATTTATATTGGTAGAAGCTCAGCAGAGGCTTGAGACACCTAAGCTTTATGCTCTTATGATAGTATCTGCTCTTATTGGATTTAGTATGGATAGAATATTAATTATATTAGAAAAATTACTTACTTCTTGGAGATTTAAAAATGGCAATTCTTGAAGTTAAAAATGTATGCAAATCTTTTAAAGTTTCAAAAAAAGCTCCTGAAGTTGAAGTATTAAGAAACATTAATTTTAATATAGAAAAGGGAGAGTTTGTAACTTTGCTTGGTCCTTCAGGCTGCGGTAAAACAACACTTCTTACTATGATAGGCGGTTTTCAAAATCCTAGTTCTGGAGAGATATTGCTTGAAGGAGAGAAAATAGAAAAGCCTTCTTCTGAAAGAGGATATGTTTTTCAAAATTATGCTTTATTTCCTTGGATGAATGTTGAAAAAAATATTTTATATTCGCTTAAGTTTTCAAAGATGAATAAAGAAGAAAAAAAGAAAAGATTAGAAGAGCTTCTTGAAATGTCTCATCTTAAGGGGCATGAAAAAAAATATCCTATATCTCTTTCTGGCGGAATGCAGCAGAGGGTTGCTGTTGTAAGAGCATTAGCACCTAATCCTAAAATACTTCTTTTAGATGAACCTCTTGGTGCTATAGATTTGCAGATGAGAGAACATATGCAAAAAGAGCTGCTGCAATTAGTTAAAGAAAGTAAAAGTACTGTATTAATGGTTACTCATGATGTATCTGAGGCTGTTTATATGAGCGACAGAGTTATAGTGATGAGCTTAAACAAAGGAGAAATTGTTGCTGATATAAAAATAGATTTAAAGCACCCAAGAGAAAGAGACAGTATTGAATATATAGAACATGTTAGAGAACTTAGTAATAGTGTTAAAAAAGCTTTTATTAATGAAGCGTCTATTGATAAAAGTTAATATAAATATTTTTTAGAGGATTTAATTTATTATGTTTGATTCAGATTTTATGAACAAATATGGAGTATCTGATAAGTATCATAACTTAGATTCAGATATGCAAAACGCAAGGTTAAGGTTAATTGATAAAGTAATAGAAACAGGCTGCACTATAAGCAAAGAAGAAGCTATAAAAATATGCGGCGATGAAAAATTGTACAATTCTTTAATAGAAAAAGAAATTGTTACTATGAGCGGCGATTCTGTTGCATTTCTTTATCCTGTATCAGCTATGGAAACTAATCATAGAGTAACACTTTCAGACGGAAGAGAGTTTTGTTCTATGTGTGCTATTGATGCTTTAGGCTCTTATAGTTTATTTCATCAAGATACTGAAATTAATTCTATATGCTCTCAAACTGGAGAGAAGATATATGTAAGAATTAAAGACAGACAAATAGTAGAACATTCGCCTAAAGATATTCATGTTATTCATGTTGATCTTAATAAAAACAAAAACTGGGCTAGCACTTGCTGAAATATAATGAATTTCTTTGGTTCAAAGAATGATATGAATGAGTGGCTTAAAAATCAAGAGGTTGATAACAATACAACATATCTTTTAGATTTACAAACCGCTTTTAAAGTAGCAACTGCTATATTTCAGATATAATTTTTTATAAAATTAATCTTCTTATAATAGTTAATCATTTATTTAAGTATTTAATAAAATGATTAACTATTAATAAATTATTTTATTTTTTACTTATGAAAATAATTATAAATATTATTAGCTACTTTATAGCTTATCCCAGGTATATTAGCTATATTTTCTAATGAAGCATTTTTTATATTGTCTATATTGATAAAATGAGAATAAAGTTTTTCTATGCCTTTTTTGCCCAAACCTTCTATTTTTTCAAGTTCGCTTTTTACCATCTCTCTGCTTCTCTTTCTTCCATGACTAGTATTAACCCATCTATGCGTTTCATCTCTCACCTTTTGTAAAAATAACCTCGCAGGCTCATTATCATTTAATTGAACAGGACTTTCTCTGTTTGGTAAATATATCTCTTCAAATTTTTTGGCAAGTGCCATTATAGGCTGATTTTTTATATCTAACTCTTTTAGAGCTTCTATTGCAGAATTAAGCTGACCTCTTCCTCCGTCTATAAGGATTAAATCTGGAAATGTTGCGTTTTCTTCTTTAAGTCTTTTGTATCTTCTATATACTGCCTCTTTTATAGAAGCAAAGTCATCTATGCCTGTAACAGTCTTCATATTAAATATTCTATAGTTTTTATTGTCAGAAATACCATTAACAAATCTCACCATTCCAGCCATGGTATAACTTCCTTGAATATGTGCTATGTCGAAAGATTCTATTATAGAAGGTGCTTTTTTTAGTTTAAATATTTCTTGAAGCCTTGTAATTCCAATAGGTACTTCTCTAATCAATGCCCTTTCTTTAAATAAATGTCTTGCATTTTCATTAGCTATAGATATTAATCCTTTCTTCGTGTTATCAAGTTTTATTTCAACATCTCTTCCCGATATCTCTTTTAAATAATCTTTTACAATATCGAAATCTTTAATTACAAAATCTGTAGATATTGAAGCAGGTATCAAATTATTATGAGTATAATATTGAGTAATGAAAGCAGAAATAACTTCACTGTATCTAGATTTATTAGAGTACTCATCAATATTTTTGTCTTGCATGGAAAAAGTTTTTCTGTCTACAAGCTTACCGCCTTTTACAGAAAGCACTACAATAGTATAATCTCCATTTTCACCATAAGCTCCTATAATATCTATATCATCACTCTCTGGTACATATATACTCTGTTCAACTGTGATAGATTTTAGTAAGTCAATTTTATCTCTTAAATCTTTTGCCCTCTCAAACTCTAGCTTCTCTGCAAATACAAACATGTCTTGCTTCATTTTAGCAACAAGCTCATCAACATTGCCCTCAAGAAGCATAATAGCATTATCAATATCTTTATCATATTCTTTCTCGTCAATCAAATCAGCACAAGGAGCAGTACATTTACCTATATGATAATAAAGGCAAGGTCTTATTTTGCGTTTTAGAGGAAAATCATATTTGCATCTTCTAAGCTTAAAATTATCTATTATAAACTTTACTATATTTTCTGCCCTCTCCGCAGCAACATAAGGACCATAATATTTTTTATATTTTTTGGCATTGTCTTTGTCTATTACATTTCTTGCTTTTATTACTCTTGGAAAATGTTCGTTTGTAATTGCTATAAAAGGAAAAGATTTTTGGTCTTTAAGAAGTATATTATAATGAGGCTTATGCTTTCTTATCATTTCAGCTTCGAGAATTAATGCCTCTACTTCATTTTTTGTAACTATATAATCAATGTCTCTAATATGTTCTACTAATGCTGTTGTTTTTGCATCTTTATTATTTCCTATAAAATAGGAAGATACTCTTTTTTTTAATGATTTTGCTTTGCCTATATATATGATATTGGCATCTTTATCTTTCATAAAGTATACGCCAGATTTTGTAGGCAGGCGTTTTAATTTTTCTGAAATATATTCTTTAACTTGATTATTCATAATTATAAGTTTTATAATTATATAAAAAATAAAAAGTTTGTCAAAAAAAATAAATGTTGCTATACCTAAACAATTTTATTTATTGTAATATTGATTTTATTATTTTAAATGTTAGAATATTATAACAAATATTTATGTTAGGAATTTATTATGAAAGACTATGAAAGATTATCCAAAGAACATTTTAATAGACAAGCTAGTATCTATGATAAAAAAGATACTGTATATTATTCAAAATTTGGAAAGATAAGCTGCAATTATGTATCAGAATATTTAAAAAATATTGATTATAATAAACTTTTAGATGTAGGGTGCGGAACAGGGTATTTAATCAATTTAGTTCAATTTAAAGATAATACATTATTTTACGGACTTGATTTATCAGAGGAAATGCTAAAAATGGCAAAATCTAAAAATATAAAAAATGCTGAATTTATTTTGGGCAGTGCAGATAAACTTCCATTTGATGATAATAGTTTTGATGTAGTAACCTGCATACAAAGCTTTCATCATTATCCTTATCCAGATGAAGCTATGAAAGAAGTTTATCGTACTCTTAAAAAAGGCGGTATTTATATATTATCAGATACAGGAGTAGGAGGAATACCAGCTTGGATAGATAACAATATTTTATTTCCTTTGATGAAAAGCGGTGATTGTCATACAGAAAATAAAGAAGGAATATCAAAAAGAATGATTAAAAATGGATTTGAAATAATAGAGAAAAAACAATTAAAAGGATTTACATATTCAGTTATAGGCAAAAAATGAATTGATTTATTATTCTTTAATATATTTATTTAATTTAAAACATATTGATATTTGTTAATATCCTTATAATTATTAATTGTATTTTGTAATTGACAAATTAGACTCGTTTCAAAACTAAATTAATAAATACTTACACTGTTAAAATTTTTAGTATTTTAAATTTATAATTGGGGCTTTGCTGCGAAGCACACAGACGTGCCAAACCCCAGTTCTTTTATCAAGTAAGTACCTTTCTGTATTGATATAAGGCGAAGCCCGCCTTCGGCGAAAGGCTATATTTTAGATTAAATTCAATATTTTATCTTACATGTAAAACAATTTTAGTATGATTTAGTACTAATTTTACACTTACACTTTCGCGAAGCGTATCTGAGTTTATCTAGGATATAAGGTTCTTTGACGCTGTCCGCCTGCGACCGAAGGAAGTACTTTTAAGTATGGCGTGCGGCGGGAAAAAGAACCAAAAAGTGCATATATTTTAGCTTGTATATTTAGATTATCTATAAAGTGTAAGATAATACTTATATTTTAGCTAAAAATGCAGCCTTTTTGCTTCTTTGCGGCACGCCGCAGGCACTCCCTTCGGTCGCCCTGAAGGACTCCCTTCGGTCGCAAAAGAACTGGGGTGCGGGGCAAAGCCCTGCAAATAATTAAAACAAAAAACTAATTTTTGATAAATTTAAAAATTTTCAGTATATACCTAAACAATTATAATTTATCAATTTTTATTTATTTGCAAATAGAATCATAATTTATTAAGAATATAAAAACTTATAATATGTTATTAAATTATGCTTTATATCTAAAATAAACTCTTATTTTTGTGTAATAATAAGCAATTAAACCGCACATATAGAGTGTATTGAATAAATGTAGGCAATACCGTGCGGATAGGTGCTGCGGCTCGCAGTTGACAAACTTAAAAATTTTTAGTATATACTTATTATAACTATTAAAAACTTTAGGAATAAAAATGAAAGCTTTAGTTTATATTGGAGATAAAAAAATAGAATTAAAGGAAATAGAAAATCCAAAGATTATAGACGGTAAAGATGCTATAGTAAAAGTGCAATTATCAAGCATATGCACAAGCGACTTTCACATAATAAACGGTCAAGTACCGAGAGCAAATAAAAATATAGTGCTTGGGCATGAATTTGTGGGTGAAGTAGTAGAAATTGGAAGCGAAGTAAAAAAACTTAATATAGGCGACCGAGTATCTGCCAACTGCATAACTTTTTGCGGAGAATGCTACTACTGCAAAAATGGATTTATAAACAACTGCGAAAAAGGAGGCTGGGAGATAGGCTGCCGTATTAATGGCTGTCAGGCTGAATATGTGAGAGTGCCTTTTGCAGATATGTCATTAAATATAATTCCTCAAAATGTTACATACAAAAATGCATTATTTGTAGGAGATATTTTGGCAAGCGGATATTTTGGTGCTGAGCTTTGTGATATGAAAAATAATGACACTGTTTCTGTGATAGGTGCAGGACCAGTTGGGCTTTGTGCAATGATGAGTGCGAGGGCTTTCGGTGCAAAAAAGATTATAGCTATAGACATAAACGAAGATAGATTAAACATCGCAAAAGAAAATAAATTAGCAGACTTTTTTATTAACCCTAATAAAGTTAGCAATATAGAAGAATATATAAAAGATATCAATAAGGGAAGACTTTCTGACGGCACTATAGAGGCAGCAGGCGGAGAAAACACGTTCGATTTGGCTTGGAAAATTGCAAGGCCTAACTCTGTTGTGGCATTAGTTGCAATGTATGAAAAGCCTCAAATACTTCCGTTAAACATAATGTATGGAAAAAACTTGATATTCAAAACAGGCGGTGTTGATGCTATTCATAGTGATGAAATCTTACAGCTAATATCTCAAGGCAAGTTAAATACTGATTTTCTTATCACTCATACTATAAAACTAGATAACATATTAAGAGGCTATGAGATATTTGATAAAAAAGAGGATAATTGTATAAAAATTGCTGTTGAAACTATAGAATAAAGCATTAAAAAATTAGAACAATCTAACATTTTTTAATTGTAATAATATTAAAATAGGTGTATAATGTATCAATTAAAATTTAATTAAGTATTGAAGAGGATATTATATAATGGCTACTGGAGAAAAGACATATAGTTCGAAAAATATTCAGGTATTAGAAGGATTAGACCCTGTAAGAAAACGCCCGGGTATGTATATAGGTTCTACTGGTTCTCAAGGTTTGCATCATTTAGTATACGAGGTAGTTGACAATAGTATAGACGAGGCTATGGCAGGCTTCTGTAAAAATATAATAGTTACAATAAAAAAAGGTAATATAATAGAAGTTGAAGATGATGGAAGAGGAATACCAGTTGATATGCATCCGAAGCTCAAAATATCTGCCTTAGAAGTTGTTATGACTAAACTTCATGCCGGCGGTAAATTTGACAATGAAACTTATAAAGTATCTGGCGGTTTGCATGGTGTTGGTGTATCTGTAGTTAATGCTTTAAGTACAGAACTTATTGCTGAAGTAAGCAAAGACGGTAAACTATACAGGCAAGTATATCATAAAGGTGTACCAGAAGAGCCTGTTAAAGAGGTTGGTAAATCAAATAAAACAGGAACAAAAGTAACATTTACTCCAGACCCTGAAATATTTGAAACAACTATTTATGATTATAAAATACTTGCTAATAGATTAAGAGAATTGGCTTTCTTAAACAGAGGAATAAGAATAACACTTATAGATAAAAGAGAGTCAAAACCTGTAAGCAATGAGTTTTATTATGAGGGCGGTATAGAAATGTTCATTACTCACCTCAATGAAAACAAAAAAACATTGCATGATAAACCAATATATTTGCATAAAACAGAAGATAAAACAGATGTAGAAGTGGCTATGCAATATGTTGATGCCTACAATGAAAATATATTCACATACTGTAACAACATAAACACTACAGAAGGCGGTACGCATTTAGTAGGATTTAGAACAGCTCTAACAAGAGTTTATACAGATTTTGCTAAAAAGTTAGAATTAGACAAAAAAAATAAAATAACATTTATGGGCGAAGACACAAGAGAAGGTTTAGTTGCTGTAGTATCTGTAAAAATACCTAATCCTCAATTTGAAGGTCAAACAAAAACTAAATTGGGTAATACTGAAGTTCGTGCTGTAACAGAAAAACTTGTAGTTGAAGGACTTAATGATTATTTCTCACAAAACCCAAAAGTAATAAAAGCAATACTTGAAAAAATAATATCAGCTGCAAATGCCAGAGAAGCTGCAAGAAGGGCAAGAGATTTGGCAAGAAGGAAAAATGCTTTAGAGAGTGATTCTTTGCCTGGTAAATTGGCTGACTGTTCTGAGCAGGAAGTAGATAAATGTGAAGTATATCTTGTAGAGGGAGACTCTGCAGGCGGTACTGCTAAAGGCGGAAGAGACAGACATTTCCAAGCAATACTTCCTTTAAGAGGTAAAGTATTGAATGTTGAAAAAGCAAGACTTGACAAAATAATAGATACAGACAGCTTAAAACCAATAATAGCTGCTTTAGGCTGCGGAGTTGGTGCTTCTTTTGATATATCTAAAATAAGATACGGAAGAATCATTATAATGGCTGATGCTGATATTGACGGTTCACACATAAGAACTTTACTTTTAACTTTCTTCTTTAGATATATGCGTCCTTTAATAGATTTAGGACATATATTTATAGCTGTTCCTCCTCTATACAAAATTAGTTTTGATAAGAAAAATTTTGTTTATGCATACACCGATGAACAGAGAGATAAAATATTAGAAGAAAATAAAGATAGAAAATATGACATACAAAGATATAAAGGTTTGGGTGAAATGAATGCTGACCAATTATGGGAAACTACTATGAACCCAGAAACAAGACTTATGTATCAGGTATTAACAGAAGATGCTGAAAAAGCAGACCAATTATTCTCTATGCTCATGGGTGATGAAGTTAAGCCTAGAAGAGAGTTTATCGAGGCTAATGCTAAATATGTTAAAAATCTTGATATATAATAAAAAAGGAGAATAAAATTATGGATAATATATATGATTTAATTATAGTAGGAGGTGGTCCTGGAGGAATTGCTGCTGCTGTTGAGGCTGCTATACTTCAAATGAAAAAAGTGCTTCTTATAGAGAAAGGAGACAATCACTCTACTACTATTAGAAAGTTTTATAAAGATGATAAAAGAGTTGATAAAGATTATAAAGGTGAAGCTTTAGATTTAAAAGGCAACATCAAATTTGAAACTGCAACCAAAGGCGATGTATTAGATTTGTTTAGCGAATGTTTATTTGGAAACTATATTGAAGCTATGTTTAATACTGAAGTTGAATCTATTAAAAAAAATGGTGAATATTTAGAAGTTGCTACTGTTGATAATAAAACCTATAATGCTAAATATGTTGTAGCTTCTATTGGTAAGATGGGAAGACCTAATAGACCTGATTATAATATACCTCCTAGTTTGAATAATGTTGTAAATTTCAATATTTATAAATGTAAAGAAAATGAGAAAGTATTAGTAGTTGGAGGTGGGAACTCTGCTGTTGAGTATGCTTATCTTTTAGGTAAAGATAATGATGTTACAATCAATTACAGGAAGCTTGAGTTTACAAGACCTAATGAAAAGAACTTAGAAACTATTAAAGAAGATATAGCTAGCGGTAAAGTAAAACCAAGATTAGGTGTTGATATAAAATCTATAGAAGATAATAATGGAAAAGTATTGGTTCATTATACTGATGGCATTGATGATACTTATGACAGAGTAATATATGCTTTAGGAGGAGTAGCTCCAATAGATTTCTTAAAGAGATGTGATATAGAGTTAGATGAAAGCGGTGTGCCTATAGTTAATGACCAACATGAAAGCTCTGTTAAAAATCTATTTATAGCTGGAGATATATTATATAAATCCGGCGGTTCTATTGCTAAGGCTTTAAATGCTGGATTTGATATTGTTAAGCATATAGATGAATTAATGAAAAAATAATTTTGTTAGAAGGAGTATAAATTAAAATGTTAAAAGTACTTGCAATTTGTGCTAATGGCTCTGGAACTAGTTTAATGATGGTAGAAAAAATCAAAAGAGTTTTATCAAGTTTTGATATAAAAGATGTAAAGATAGAACATTCTGATTTACAAAACAATAAAATAGATGAATACAATTTAATATTCTGCCCTTTTGCTTTTTTAGAAAAAGTAAAAGAATATGTAAAAGATGATACTAAAATTATAGGTATCAAAAATATATTATCTGAAGAAGAGTTTAAAAGACAAATTATAGATTCAGGAAACTTAGAAGAATTAAAAAAATTATAATAATTTTTATAAATAATAAAAAAGCGAAAGGTTAATTAAAACCTTTCGCTTTTTTTATTAGAATGCTTTTCAATTATTAGGATATATCAATTTATAATCTTTCTTTTTTCCTGCCTCAACATAATCTTCAGGCACTACTTTCCAATTATTAAGTTTTTCAACAGTAATAGCACCATTTTGTTTTTCAAACCAATCTATAATATAATATCTCAAATCTTTATCTGTAGCCTTTAATACCAAATCCATGTTTTGCAAAGTTTTTAAATCTATTCCAGCACCTTGAGACAAATGTCCGCCGCCGCCGCTTCCTCTATAAGAGTTAATAGCAACTTTATATTCTTTATCCAATTCAAAAGGTCTTCCGTCAGTGAAAGATTCTATTGTAACTTTTTCTCCCATAGGTTTAGTAACATCAACAATATAATTAATTCCTCCAACACTTTCATAATTATAACTAGGTGTAACTGTGTCATAAGAATTATATCTATTATTAAATATTAACTCTCCATTTGCATCTTTTTTAAATGCTATTAAATGGTCATTAATATTAGTCATAGTATTAAACCATCTGTCGTAAGAATATTCCATAACATCTTTTATTTGTTTTCCTGTTAATTTCATCACATAAAAGAAATTCTCATAAGGATAAAGACTAAACATATCCCTAACCCTTACAACACCATTATTCAAAACAGCATCTTTACTTAAAGGAGCAGCAAAGCTCACATCAACATCTTCTCCCAACTCTTCTTTAGCTATAGTAAACTCTAGCTTATGTATAAAACTTAAAAAATAACTGTCTCCAAACATAGCATCATCAGAAGTAAGTTTAGTGTTCAAATTACCAATATCACGGCTCACCCAAGTTTGTATAGCTTTTTTAGAAGAATCAAAATTATCTAAAAACTCTTTATCAGCCTCATACTTTGAAACATCAATTAATTCACCTTTAAATTTAATATCCCAAGCATTATTAGTATAAATCATACTCACATCAATAGAAGGTATAAATCTTGCAGCATTAACCCCTCCAAATATAGGCACAACTTTACCGCTTGGACTTTTTACTTCTTTAGTTTTTTGCTTTGTAGTTTCATCATAACCTAAACCAGACCAACCCTGATGGTCATGACCTACAAGTATAATATCAAACCCATCAACTTGCTCTGCAACTAATTGACTAGCATTTTCATTTTTAAAAGTTTCTTTATCTTCTGTATAATTAGCCCCTGCATGGAAAAGCCCTATAACAATATCAGGATTCTCTTTTTCTTTTATAGTCTTCATCCATTTTTTTGCAGACTCAACCATATCTTCAGTAGCCAATCCTTCGTATAATACCTTTGGCAGCTGCCTATCTATTGCAGGCTCTATCAAACTAAGTATTGCTATTTTTACTCCATTTTTCTCTATTATGGTGTAAGGCTTAAAATATGGATTTTTTGTTTTTTCATCTACTAAATTAGCAGAAAGTAAAGGTGCTTTTATCTCTTTTACTATTTTATCATAAACATTATGACCAGCCTCAACATCATGATTGCCCACTCCAACAGCATCGTAATTCATATAGTTAAGCACTTCTGACCATATATGAGGCTCATTAGTGGCAACGAAGTTATAATAATAAACTGTAGGCTGCCCCTGAAGAGAATCTCCATTATCTAATAGTAATACTGTTTTACCTTCATCTTTTAATTTTTTAATATATGTGCTTACCTGAGCCATGGAAGTATTTTCTTCTTTATCTGTAATAAAATTATAAGGAAAAATCATTCCATGTATATCTGTAGTTTCAACTATAGTAAAATTAATCTCCCCCTCGTGGTAAGTTCTATTATTATTAGAATTATTACAAGACATAAAAACCAACAATGAAATAATAGTTATTATAATATATCCTCTTTTCATTAAAAACTCCATATTATTATTCTTATAATATATAAGTATAGTGAAAAAAAAGAATATATCTATTTTATTTTTAATAAATTACAATTATTTTGTAAAACCTTTGGTGTCGTCATAAAGCTCTATATATTTTTTTACGCCTTTTGCTGTGGCTTTTACCATTTTTAGCCTTGTCTCTTTATTTTTTAAAAACTTAGCATCATCTGGGTTTGTGATAAATCCAATCTCTATAAGCGTAGACGGCATTATAGCACCTTTTAAAACATAAAATAATGCATTTTGTACAGGTTTAGTTCTCTTTGCTACTCCAGATACTTTATGCACTTCATCTGCAATAGACTCTGCTAATATTCTGCTTTCTTTTTGATACTGTTCTATAAGCATATAATTGTGAGTAATTTGTGATGAATAGTCTTCATATTTAGCTGAATCTATTTTATCAAATTTCACCAAAGCATCATTTTCAAACATAGATACAGCCCTAGCATATTCACTAGATTCCTGAGCACTTACAAAATATGCCTCAAAACCTTTGGCACTGGAGCTTAATGAAGCATTGGCATGAACGCTTATTAATAATGCATTATTTGCTTTTTCTGTATTAATTTTTGCAGCAGTATTGGCTATTTTAAAACGTTCTGCAAGAGTTGGATAAACATCATTAGTTCTTGTTAATACTATCTTTACATCTGGAAGTATATTTTCTAATTCTTTTTTTAGTTCTAGAGAAAATGACAAAACTATATCTTTTTCATATATCTTTCCAACACCAATAGAACCAGGGTCTCTTCCGCCATGCCCTGGGTCTATTATTATTGTTGTAATACCTTTAGAATCAAATTTACTTTTTGCTGGATTAAAAGCTTTTTTTAATTCTTCTGCTGTAATATTTAAATTGTTTAATTTTATTTTATCATTATTCTGAGAGTATAAAAAGCAAGTATTAAATAGAGCTAATACAAAAAATAATATTATTCTTCTTTTATTTCCTCTGAATAACCACAATCTTCCTTGATACAAACTTTAAACAATCCTTTATTTTTAATATTCTTCTCTACCATAAGCCCATTACATTTAGGACAAGGCTCAAGCAAAGGTTTATCCCAACTTACAAAATCGCATTTAGGATAATTGGAACAACCATAAAACTCTCTTCCCCTCTTAGAACGCTTTAATGTAATGTCGCCTCCGCATTTAGGACAAATACCAAAAGATATACCCTTAGTATTTTTACATTCAGGAAAACCAGAACAAGCAATAAAATATCCGTATCTTCCTAAACGTTTAATCATCTTCTTGCCGCATTTCTCACATACAAAATCAGTCTCTTCATTAAAGAAATCTTTCATATTGTGAATATTTTCTGTAGCAGTTTTGAGCGTATCCAAAAAATGAGGATAGAACTCTTTTAATATATTATTCCATTCTACATTATCGTCTTCTATTTTATCAAGTTTACTTTCCATCTCGGCAGTAAAGTTAATATTTACAAGTTCTGGGAAATTTTCGCTTATAAGTTCATTAACAAGTTTTCCAAGCTCTGTTGGTACAAGCTGTTTACCTTTTCTCTGTACATAATGTCTTGATATAATTGTTTTTATTGTAGGAGCATAAGTAGAAGGTCTTCCTATTCCTGATTCTTCAAGTATTTTTACTAATGAAGCATCTGTATATCTTGGAGGAGGTGTTGTAAAGTGCTGCTGAGGATTATGCTCTACAAAATCGCATACCTCACCATTTGACAAACTAGGCATTTTTGAAGCCTTTTCTTTATCTTCTTTGTCTATAGTAAGCACTTTCATAAATCCGTCAAACTCTATTTTTGATGATGAAACAGCAAACTCACAATCGCCTGCAACAATTACCGCTCTTGTATTTTTCATTTTTGCAGGAAGCATTTGAGAAGATACAAATCTCTCCCATATAAGTTTATAAAGTTTATACTGTTCAGGTTTTAAATATTCTTTAATACTATCTGGTGTTAAAAATACATTAGTAGGTCTTATAGCTTCGTGAGCATCTTGTGCATTCTTTTTTACAGAATAGTTTGGAGGCTCTGGAGGTAAATAATTACTTCCATATTCTTTTTGTATAAAATCCCTCGCCTGCTCTTGTGCTACTGGAGATATTCTCACACTATCGGTACGCATATATGTTATAAGTCCTGTAGCCTCTCCTGCTATAGAAACTCCTTCATAGAGTGTTTGTGCTATTTGCATTGTCTTTGATGAGTTGTAGCCTAAAGATGTACTTGCTGCCTGCTGTAATTTACTTGTAGTGTATGGAGCTGTTGGGTTTCTTAATCTGTCTTTTATCTCTATGCTTGATACTGTGTAAGTTTTATCTTTTAAATGCTCCATTATGGCATCAACATCTTCTTTTGTTTTTAAATCCGGCTTTTCACCTTTATACTTCTGAAGTTCTGCCAAAAACTCTTTACTTTTATGTTTTAAAAATACTCCAAAAGTCCAATATTCTACAGGAACAAAAGTTTCTATTTCATCTTCTCTGTTGCAGATTATAAGCAAAGCAACATTCTGTACCCTTCCTGCAGAAAGTCCTCTTTTTATCTTCTCCCAAAGCAAAGGGCTTAAATTATAACCAATAAGTCTGTCTAATACTCTTCTTGCTTTTTGTGCATTTACTTTTGCTATATCTATATCCCTAGGTTTATCAATGGCTTCTTTGAGTGCATCTTTTGTAATTTCGTGAAAAACTATTCTCTTTATAGGTACAGCAGAGTTAACGCTTCTTATTTTGTTTCCTATATGCCAAGCTATACTTTCTCCCTCTCTATCATCATCGGCTGCAAGCAACACCTCTTCAGATTTCTTTGCCTCTTTTTTGAGATCATTTAATATCTTAGCTCTTCCTCTTATTGTAATATATTCAGGCTCAAAACCATTGTCTACATCTATAGCTAGTCTGCTTCTCGGCAAATCTATTAAATGCCCCATTGATGATAATACTACATAATCTGACCCTAAATATCTATTTATAGTTTTTGCCTTAGCAGGCGACTCAACTATTACTAATTTCTTTTTAGTAGTTTTCTTTTCTTTAGTTTTTGTAGCCATTTTTTATATCCTTAAATTTTATTTCTCTATACTATAATATTTTCCAGATAACTGCTTTATAAAACCATTAATCTCTAATTGCATAAGCAAAGATGTTACACTCTGAACTTTCATGTTAGTTTTTTCTATTATATCGTCTATGTGTATTTTTTCAACCTCGCTTATTATATCATAAATAAAAGCTTCGTCATCTTGTAAATCAGGTTTTATAATAGTATCTTTTTTATTTTCTTTTTTATCTAATTTCTTTTCTTGCTTTAAAACCTTATTATTTTTTTTCAAATCATTAACTTTTTTAACTTCTGTAGTTTTATTAATATTTCCGCCTTCAAAATATTTAAGCTTCATTTTAACATAATCTTCATCATTAGAAAATATATCATCAAAATCTTCTAATATGTCTAATATATTATATGCTATTTTAGCCCCGTCTTTATAAAGTTTATGATTACCGTAATATTCTTTTAATTTTTCATCGTACGGAGCTATATAAACATCTCTTCCTTGATTAAGAGCAAAGTCTACTGTTATTAAAGCTCCGGATTTACTTGACGCCTCAACCATAACAACAGCATAGGAAAGCCCTGATATTATTCTGTTTCTTCTTGGGAAATTAGTTTTATCTGGTTTTCTTCCTACTTCAAACTCACTTATTATAAGCCCTTTTTCTATTAATTTATTATAAACCTTTAAATTCTCTGAAGGATAAACATTGTCTATTCCGCACCCTAATACTGCCACAGTGTTTGCTCCAGAACTTATAGCTCCAATATGTGCTTCTTTGTCTACTCCTTTGGCCATACCTGATACTACAGAAATATTTAATGCTGATAGCTTTGAAGATATATCAAAAGCATATTTAGAACTTTTATCTGTAGGAAATCTTGTACCTACCACTGCTATAGAGTTTCTTCTTAACTTTTTTAAATCACCTTTATAATAAAGTATATACGGAGGATTATCTATTTGCTTTAAGTTAAATGGATATTCTTCATCAAATAAACTTAATATACCTATTCCATAACTTTTTGATTTTTCTATTATGTCGTTTGCTTTGTCTAATATTTCATTTTTATTAAAATTGCCTATTTGTGATTTGAACTTTTTTTCTAGCAGCAATTTTATATTCTCTTCTTTGTCTTCAAAAATATTTTCTACGGAGTCATAATGATTAATTAGTTCTGATATTCTTTTATCGCCTACTTTGTCAATCTGATTCAAGGCTATTAGATATGTATTTTTATCACTATGCATTTTAACTTGTTCTCCGTAAATCCAACTCTAATTCATTTGATTAATTATTTGATTTATATTATTTAAAGCCGTTTGCTTTATATTATTTTCTTTTGCTAAAGAGACTATTTTTCTATAGGCTTCAATAGACTCTTTGCCATTTCCTAAACTGTATTGTATACGTGCAAGTATAAACAAATAATCTATATTATTAGGGTCTGTTTCTAAAGATTTATTTATTAGACCTAATGCTTCTTCGTAGTAGTTTTGCTGTATACCTCTAAGTGATGATAGTGCTGCATAGTAGTTTGGGTTGTTTGGGTCTTTATTTATAGCAAATTGTATATTACTTTCTGCACGGGCTAAGAAGTTCGTTTTTTGTGTTTCTGTGTCGGCACTCTCTGCGAGGTTGGCATATGACAATCCTAAACCATAACGCAAGTATGGGCTATTAGGAAGAATTTTTAAAGCTTCTGTAAAATATTTTGCAGAGTAGGCATATTGTTTTTTTGCGAGGCTTCTTTCTGCTAACACTCTATATACAGCAGCCAATCTGTCTTGAGCATAAATTTTCTGATTGATTATGTCGTTGTAGGTGTCTGTAACATCAAGAAGTGCTTTATCATCATCTTCATTTTTACCTTTCTCATAGAGGTTGTATGCACGGTTGAGATTAAATCTATTTTTAAATACTTGATTACAAGACATCAAAAAAAAGCAAGAAAAAACAATTAATGATATTTTAAAAATTTTTTTCATACTAAAAACCCTCACATAAGGAAATATACTATATTATATAAAAAAGTAAAGTAAAGTAAAAAATAATATTCTATTAATTGAAATAATAATTAACTAGAAATCATTAAACCTTCAATATAATACAAAATATAATCTAATTTATCGGCTGCTGCAGGCGATTACAGGCGTCTATGCGGTTTGATATTTTCATATAAAATTATAAAGATATTTACATAATTTCATATAAAAAAATGTGAATTTTTACTTGACTTTTTTTTTTTTTTTTTATCATAAATATATAGACGCTATAGAAATATTCATATCTCTTTAGCATTTGTAAATAATAGGCTGCTTAAATAAAATGCAGTTTCTTATTTTAATAAACAAAAAATTTTATAAGGAGATTTATATGAGTAAAAAGATTATTTATTTATTATCTTTACTTATGGCTTTAAGCTTAGTATTTGCAGGCTGTAAGAAAGCATCAACAGCCCCAACAGGAGGTCCTACTAAAGAAGACGAAGTTAAACCGCCTTCAAATTTAGACAGTACAGGATTGTTTGATACTCAAGCCAAATTGGATGAGTATAAGGAAAAACCTATACAGAGATCTACAGAAGTTGCTAAATATGAAAACGGAAACTATATGCGTAACCCAGTAATTACTGTAGTAGGCGGATCAACTGTAGTTGTATTTTATGAAATAAGATATCAAACAGCAGGTGCAGGCAACGATGTAGCTTTAACAGGCGAAAATGCTGTAAGCATAGCTTATGTACAAAGCACTGATTCAGGAATAAGCTTCAGCACTACTGGTATGGGAGAGATTAAATATGTAGGAGGAGCAGCTTCTTCAGGCGCAGCAGATGCTCATGGTGCTCCTATAGTTTTCAATACAGGTAAAGAAATTGTTGTTGTAGCTTCAGCAGGCATAGGTTTATCAAGCGGCGTTTATAACGGAAGTGATAAAGTTTCAAAATTAGAATATTCTGTAGCACCTATCACGGGCAATAAAGTCGGAGATTTCAGTGAGTGGAAACCAATTACTGCCCCTGCAAATAAAGGAAGTTATCAGCAGTTTGGTACACACTCAGCAAGAGGAACTGTTGTTAATGGAACTCTTCTTCTTCCTGTTACATTAGCTACTTATCCTACTAGTGGTGGTAACTTAAGCAGTTCAGTATTTGGTTATGTGCTTTACACAGGAACAGTTGGAAATAATAATGAAGTTACTTGGAAAGAAGGAAGTACTAAGGTAGATATGCCTACAGACGGTACAAAAGAAACACGTATAGTAAGCGGAACTACTGATACTGATTATGTTTATTTAGCAGTAAATGCTGTTACTACAAGATTGTATAAAGGTAAGGCTACTACAGCACCTGTACAAACTCCTATAGTAGGAAGCGACGGTTCTGCAGGTACTTTAGTTGTTTCTAACTGGCAAGGTGCAACATCATACGACCCTAGTCAATATAATTCTACAACTAGCGGTACTCCGCAGTCTATACTTTCTCATGTTTTGGGTCTTGAACAAAACTTAGCTATAAGATTGGTTGATAGTGATTTTGCAAATCAACAAGGTACTTCTTTTGCTCTCGGCGATGCTTATGAAAAAAATGCTAAATCATCTTCTATGGATGTATTAAAAGACGGTACTATAGTAATGATTGCTGAAGGCGGTAAAGTTACAGATGCTGCTACAAGACCATTCTTTATTTACTTCAGCAGATTCAGTCAAGCTTATATAGCTAATCAAACATCTGGAAAATAATTGACGGATAATAGTTTAATAGAAGAAGGATGCATTTACCGTGTGTCCTTCTTTATTATAAGGGTTTTATTTGATGATGAAAAAAATTTCAGTATTAATAATGTCTGCTTTCTTATTGATTGGATGCGGTACAGATTTGTTTTATTCAAGTTTTTATATAAGAAATACAGATCTTAAATGGATGCTAAGCCCATCAGCACAAAGCAGTCTTAATTACAAATCAACTGTTTTAGGTACAGGAGACTTTAGGTTTAACTCACCTTCTATAATTGCAACTCCTGATAACTATATATTATTTTTATATGAAAGAAGAAACAATAATGCTGATGTTAATATTATAGGCGTAAACGGAGACTCATCAAAGAGAACAGATGTTTATGCGGCTGTTTCTAAAAATGCTGAAAATTTTATTTATCTTACGCAGCTTGTAGGAGGAAGCAGTCTTGAATCTCACGGCTCTCCTATTGCCTTTGTAAATAATGTAAATAATAATTCAGAAGTTATTGTGCTTGCTGTAGGCGGAAACGGTTTTGCCGATTCACAAGATGATACGCCTTCTGTAATATCAAAATCGGTAAGCATACCTAAAACCGAATACACAGAGTGGACTGAATGGGAAGATTTAGATACTAATATATTTAAACCTCTTTTAGATGATAAATATAACAGATTTTATACAAGCCCTGACAGCGGAATTACTTTGCGTAACGGCACTTTAGCCTGTATCATAGATTATAAAAAGAAAGACAGGAATAATGCAGAAGGCTTCGCTATACTTTATTCTACAGATAACGGAACTAATTGGAAAATAGGAGCAAAAACAACTTATCAAAATCATAGATTTGCAAAAATAATAGCCGAAAGAAAAGACGGTAAACTGCTTATAGCTGCCGCTGAAAACAGTGATAATGATTATAACAAGCAGGCTGATTTAGCTTGGTTTTTAGCAGATTCTTTAGAGGGGAATATATCAAGCTTTACTGTTAATGGCTTGCCTTTGCATAATTGCGGAAGCACAGCAGGCGGAAAAATAACATTGGCTGCGGGCGGATATTCTAAAGAAGCTATTATACTGCTTCATTCTTATACTAACCGTGAAACAATAAACCCTAACGGTGTTGTAAATTCTGTAAAAAATGCAAATGCTTTATATATAAGTTTTAATGACGGGCAAAATTGGGAAATTGTAACAAATATATTTTACCCTCTTAAATTTAACGGAAAAAATTATATTTATGATGATTATGACAGTAAGACTTCTTTTAGGCAGAGTATGAGAGTATTAAAAGACGGAACAATAGCAGCTGTATCTGAAAACGGAAACTATGTTATAAATACATCAGGCGGTGCGGATACTGGATTCAGACTTGTTTATAGGAGATTTAGTTTAGAGGCTGTATCAGGCGGTAAATACAGATATGAAGGATTATGATTAATAATAAAAGTTTGGTATTATAAGCTTTCTTTTTTGTTTTTAACAAGGTCATCTAATTAGTAAAAAATCTATTAAAAGGGCTGTCAAAAAAGCAAAAGATTTATAATTATGTTAAACTTTATATGTTAACTTAAAGCATTGCCTATACTGTTTAGGTAAATGAAATTATTAGTCTATATATGTAAATTTCAATTTTTATTCTATTTTATCCGAAATTTAAGTAAATAATTTGTAAATTTTGCTTGACTTTAAATTTTATTTTAATATATTTTAAATATAGAAAGGGCGGGTATAAAGTTCTTTCTATAATAAATATGTTTTATTGGAAATAATAAATTGCTAAAAAAACTTTGCTGGAAGAAAAGTTAAAGGCAGTTTTTTATTTTAGATAACTAAACAAAAAATTTATATAAGGAGATTTATTATGAGCAAAAAGATTATTTATTTATTATCTTTGCTTATGGCTTTAAGCTTAGTGTTTGCAAGCTGTAAGAAAAACGCTGCAGGTACCGGTGACTTAACACCTCCTCCTGTAGATAACGAAACAGGTAAAGAAGATGCCAACCAAAATACAGGTCTTTTTGAAGAGTGGTCTAAAATACCTCAAGACACTTTTATAAAAGAGTATGAAATCTTTCAAAATGACGGTACAGACTTCTATCGTAACCCTGTTTTAGTATCTATGGGAGACGGACGCGTATTTTTATTTGCTGAATTGAGATATAGAAGAGCAGGTGCTGCTAACGACGTAGGTATTGACGGTGAAGGTGCTGTTGATATAGTTTACAGAGTTAGTGAAAACTCTGGATATGACTGGGATAGCCAGACATATTTTGTAGTAAAAAATTCAGAAAACATAACAGATGCACATGGTGCTCCAAATGTATTCTTATTAAATAATACTACAATAGTTGTAGTTGCTTCAGCAGGAAGCGGTATAGGTAGAACTGCTAAAGCAGTAGGTGATAAGCCAGCATCAAGAGTTGATTATGCTATTGGTACTATAAATGGTAAAACAATTAGCTGGACTGATTGGCAAGAAGTTCAAACTTCTGATAATATATTAACAAAAATAAGCCAAGTTGATGCTGGTGGTACTGGTGGTGAAAAATTAAATCAATATGCAACAGTTCCAGGAAGAGGATTAGTTCTTAATAATGGTAGTAGCATACTTTTATCACTTGTAGTAGCTAACCAAGGAAAAACAACACCAGAAGCTGATATTAGAGAGTTAATGGGAAGATATGTGTTGCAAGGTCAAATTTCTGGTAATAGTATAACTTGGAAACAAATTGAAGATCCTGTAGCTTATACCACTCAAGCTATGAATTTAGGCCCTTGGAAAGAGACACAATTATATGGCGGAGATTCTACAACACCTAAATTCTTTATAGTGCCTAGTCCTTGGACAGGAACCCCTAATCTTAAATTAGGAAAAGCTCAAGGTACATCTAAATCAACTCCTTCAGCTACTACTATACCTGCTTCAGAAGGTAGTGCTGGATATGTTGACTTAAATAGCAAATGGTTTGGAACAAGTGCTTATGCATTAACTGACGGAAAAATATCAGAAACAACTGGAGGAAAACAATATAGTATTTTCATCCATGTAGCAGATACTACTAAAAATTTAACTATGCGTGTTATAGATAATTCTGGTGATGCATTCACTGAAAAAGGAAGCGGATGGGTGATGGATCCAGTTGGTAAATCTTCTTCTGTAGATATGTTGCCAGATGGTACTATAATTTATGCTGCTGAAAAAGGCGGTGATGCAAATGCTAGAAATTATGGTTTCTTCTTCTACAGATATTCTCAATATTATATAGCTACTAAAACTGGTGCTAATAATCAATAAGTAATCAAAATTAACAAATAAAAAAGGAGGGTTTTTAATCCTCCTTTTTTATATAAAAAATATTGACTTTCGTATTATATTTGGTATATTATAATATATAGTTTTATTTTATATAGAGGTTTTCTATAATGTTTAAAAAATATATAATATTATTAATATTAATGTTGGCATTATTAGGTTGCGGAACAGATTATATGCTTTCAAGTTTTTATACGCGTAATGATTTTACATGGCCTCTTTCTCCTTCACAGCAAACAAATTTAAATTATTATACCCATATAGTAGGAGGTAATAATCTTAATGAATATAATTCTCCTGCAATACTTGTTACTCCAGACAATTACATATTAGCATTATATGAAAATAGAACACAATATACAGAAGACATATTTGCTATAGATGGTCAGCAAACAGTAAATGTAAAAATAGCTATTTCGAAAAATGCTACAAGTTTTACTATTGGTAAAAATGTGAGTGATATAGCACATAATCCAACTTATTCTAGAGGTTCTCCAATAGGTTTTGTTGATAAAAATGGGGATGTTGTTGTGCTTGCAGTTGGAGGCATTGGTTTTGGTACTGGAGATGCTAAAGATATTTCTGATATATCTGTATCTATAAGCACAAATAATGGTACTAGTTGGACTGAATGGACTAATATTATAAATACAAATATATTTAAACCTCTTTTAGATAAAGGATATAATAGATTTTATACTACTTCTGGCAGAGGTATAACTTTGCAAAATGGAGCTTTGGTTTGTATGATAGATTACAAGAAACATACAACATCAGGATATAATCCAGAAGGTGCTGCTATTCTTTATTCTACAGATAATGGAATAAATTGGCAAATAGGTGCTACTATGGAATATACAGGTGCAGCTTCTGGTAAAAGATTTGCAAAAGTTATATTAGAAAGAAAAGACGGCAAATTGCTTATAGCAGCTGTACATAATACACTCAATGATTATAATGCTAAAAATAGTTTATATTGGGGGCTATTAGATTCTTTAAATGGAAAAATATCAGACTTTACTGTATCAGGACTTCCTAATAATAGCGGAGGAAATATTGCTGGAGATAAAATAACTTTCACAAAAAATGGTCAATTAACTACAGGATTGATATTGGTACATTCAACACCAGATAGAATATATAAAAATCCAAACGGTGTGGATTTTATAATAAAAAATGCTATGTCTATATCAATAAGTGAAGACGATGGATCAACTTGGACTTTGATAAAAGATGATTTTGGTACTCCTCCCAATAAAACAAGTTTTAGGCACGATTTAAAAATATTAAAGGATGGTTCAATAGTAGTAGTTGGAGAAGAAGGAAAAGATATATCAATTGCAACAAGAAAAGCTTTCAATGTAGTATACAGAAGAATGGGATTGGCGGCATTATCTGATGGAAAATACGTATATGAAGGTATATAATAAATAATAATAAAAGATAAATAAAAAAAGAGAGTATTATATGCTCTCTTTTTTTTATTTTAAATTTATATTATTAAATTATTTACTAAAAATTGATTTTATTGTATAATAAATGCAGCAATTTTTTTAAGGAGTATAATTAATGAGGCTTGAAGATTTAAAACATGAAAAGCTTAAAGCTTGGATTAAAGAAGTAGCTGATATGTGCGAACCAAAAGATATATATGTTTGCGATGGAAGTAAAGAAGAATATGATAGATGTATGCAAGGGCTTGTTGATTTAGGTTTAGCTCATCCATTAACTAAAAGACCGCATAGCCATTCTTTTAGAAGCGACCCTTCTGATGTGGCTCGTGTTGAGGACAGAACTTTTATTAGTTATCCTAACAAAGAAGATGCAGGTCCTACTAATCACTGGATGTCTCCGGACGAATTAAAAAGCACTATGAAAGGTTTATACAAAGGCTCAATGAAAAACAGAACTATGTATGTTATTCCTTTCTCTATGGGTCCTGTTGGTTCTCCTATAGCTAAAATTGGTGTTGAGCTTACTGACAGTGCTTATGTTGTATGTAACATGCATATAATGACAAGAGTTGGTACTAAAGTATTAGATGTATTAGGTTCTGATGGTGAGTTTATACCTTGTTTACACTCTGTAGGTGCTCCGCTTGCTGACGGTGAAAAAGACACTAAATGGCCTTGTGCACCAATAGAGAAAAAATATATTTCTCATTTCCCTGATGAAAACTTAATATGGTCTTATGGTTCTGGTTACGGTGGAAACGCTTTACTTGGTAAAAAATGTTTTGCTTTACGTATCGCTTCTGCTATGGCTAGAAGAGAAGGTTGGATGGCAGAACATATGCTTATCTTACGCCTAACTAATCCTGAAGGTAAAAGATTCCACATTGCTGCTGCATTCCCTAGTGCTTGCGGTAAAACTAATCTTGCTATGTTACAGCCTACAATTCCTGGTTGGAAATGTGAAACTATAGGTGATGATATTGCTTGGATGAAAATTAATCCTGAAGACGGCAGACTTTATGCTATTAACCCAGAAGCTGGTTTCTTTGGTGTAGCTCCTGGTACTTCTTATGATTCTAACCCTATGGCTATGGATTCTATAAAAGAAAACACTATATTCACTAACTGTGTAGAAACAGATGACGGTGATGTATGGTGGGAAGGTATGGGACCTGCTCCTAAACATGGTAAAGACTGGAAAGGTAATGACTGGACTCCAGAAAGCGGCGAGAAAGGTGCTCACCCTAATGCTAGATTTACTGCTCCTGCTAGACAATGTCCTGTTATATGTAAAGACTGGGAAGACCCTAAAGGTGTACCTATAGATATATTTATCTTCGGTGGAAGAAGAGCTTCTGTTATGCCATTAGTACATGAATCTTACAGCTGGGATCATGGTGTATTTATGGGTTCTACTGCTGCTAGTGAAACTACTGCTGCTAACATTGGTGCTGCTGGTCAATTAAGATTTGACCCATTTGCTATGCTTCCATTTGCTGGCTACAACATGGGTGATTATATGAACCACTGGCTTGAAATGGGAGATAAATTAGGCGATAAAGCTCCGAGAATCTTCTACGTAAACTGGTTTAGAAAAGATGCTGATGGTAAATGGTTATGGCCTGGATTTGGTGATAACTCAAGAGTATTAAAATGGATGTGTGAAAGAGTTGAAGGTAAAATTGATGCTGTTGACACTCCTATAGGTAAAATGCCTAAAGACGGCGATTTAGACCTTAAAGGTTTAGATATTCCTGAAGCTGATTTCAAAGAGCTTATGAGAGTAGATGTTGAAGCTTGGAAAGATCAAGCTAATCAGATTGAAGCTCATTATGCTAAATTTGGTTCAAGACTTCCTGCTAGACTTAAAAAACAATTAGAAGAATTAAGAGCTAGATTAAGCAAATAATTTAATTTTTCTTAAATAATATTTAAGCCAATAGTTTAATTAATTTAAGCTATTGGCTTTTTAATATATTTTATAAAAAATTTTATTTACAAATTAAAAATAACTATTATAATATTATTAACCTAAATGAATAACTGTTAATGTTTATCATGAAGGAATATTTTAAGTTTTATATTATCTAATTTATGGAAAAGAGTAGAATTGCTGTTATAGGTATAATAATTGAAAACACCGATAATGTTTTAAAGGTGAATGAAATTTTACATGAATACAGCGATTTTATTATAGGAAGAATGGGTATTCCTTATAGAGAAGAGAATATAAATATAATCAGCATAGTCTTAAATGCTCCTAATGATAAAATTAATAGTTTAACTGGTAAACTTGGTATGCTTGAAGGTGTTTCTGCTAAGGCACTTTATGCAAACAAAAAAATAATAAAATAACAGTTTAATTATTAGGAGTTTATATTATGTCCTCGAATACTTTATTTAAATACGATTCAAAGTCAAGAAATGCAAACGAATTTATTAACGATGAAGAAATATTAAAAACAATATCTCAAGTTGAAAGCGGTAATTACAATATAAGAGATATACTAAACAAAGCTAATGAAATGAAAGGGCTTGAACCTAACGAAGCATTGGCTTTACTTCTTTGCGATGACAAGAAAATAGAAAATGAAATGTTTGAAATAGCAAAGAAAATAAAATTAGAAATATATGGAAAAAGAATAGTTTTATTTGCTCCGCTTTATTTATCAAATTATTGTATTAATGGATGCGTTTACTGTCCTTATCATGCTAAAAACAAACATATAGCAAGAAAGCAATTAACTCAAGATGAGATTAGAGCGGAAGTAATAGCATTGCAGGATATGGGACATAAAAGGCTTGCATTAGAAACAGGAGAAGACCCAGACTATGCAAGCATGGAATATCTACTTGAATCAATAAAAACAATATACAGCATTAAACATAAAAACGGTGCAATTAGAAGAGTTAATGTTAATATTGCTGCTACTACAGTAGAAAATTACAGAAAATTAAAAGATGCCGGCATTGGTACTTATGTATTATTTCAAGAAACTTATCATAAACCAACCTATGAGAAAGTTCACCCAAGCGGCCCTAAAAGCAATTATGAATATCATACCGAAGCAATGGACAGGGCTATGGAAGGCGGTATTGATGATGTTGGTATAGGAGTATTATTCGGGCTTTACAATTATAAATATGATTTTACTGCTATGCTTTATCATGCCAAACATTTGGAAGAGACTTTCGGATGCGGACCTCATACAATAAGTGTTCCGAGAATAAGACCTGCTGATGATGTTGATGTGAAGAGCTTCCCTAATGCTATAACAGACAGTTTATTCAAAAAGATTGTTGCTGTTTTAAGAATTGCTGTTCCTTATACTGGAATAATAGTTTCTACAAGAGAAAGCCAAAAATCAAGAGAGGAAGCTTTAGAAGTTGGAGTTTCACAGATAAGCGGAGGCTCAAGAACAAGCGTGGGCGGATATGTTGAAGAGGAAGAAGAGAACTCTAAACAATTTGAAATTTCTGACAACCGTTCACTTGATGATATTATAAAATGGCTTTGTGATATAGATTATCTTCCAAGTTTTTGTACAGCTTGTTATAGAGAAGGCAGGACTGGCGACAGGTTTATGTCATTTGCTAAAAGCGGACAAATAAAAAATTTCTGTCAGGCTAATGCTATAATAACTTTGAAAGAATATGAGAATGATTATGCCAAAGAAGATACTAAAAAATCAATAGACAAAGTTATGAATAATGAAATAGAACGTATACCTAATGAAAAAGTTAAAGCTAAATTGGTGGAAGCTTTAAAAGGAATAGACGAAGGAAAGAGAGATTTTAAGTTTTAATTTAGGATTATTCTTTTATGATTGATTTAGTTTTTTTATTATACTGGAGTAAATATATTTTCTAAAAAATATATTTCTTAAATTTAAAATAATTTGCAGGGCTTTGCCCCCTGCGAAGCGTGCCCTTAGGGTAGCACCCCACTTCTTTTGCGACCGAAGGAAGTCCTTCAGGGCGACCGAAGGAAGTGCCGGAGGCGTGACCCAAAGAAGCAAAAAGACTGCATTTAATGAACTATAGCTTTTTATGTATATATAAAAATAGATATTATTTTATATATTCCAAAATATAAAGCTAAAACACTCGCACTTTTTGCAACTTTTTGCTGCGGGAAAAAGTTGAATAAAAAATTTATATTATAAAATATAATTATTTCAGTATATAAAAAATATTAAGCAATTATTATTAATAAATAAAAATAGGAAAAAATATGAATGATACACCAAATTCTAATAGAACTCATATTGCAATATTTGGAAGAAGAAATGTAGGTAAATCAAGTATTATCAATGCAATTGCAAATCAAGATGTTGCGATAGTTTCTGATACTGCAGGAACTACTACCGACCCTGTTAAAAAAGCCATAGAAATAAACAAAATAGGTGCATGCACTATTGTTGATACGGCTGGCTTTGATGATGAGGGAGAGCTTGGAGAATTAAGAATAAAGAGAACAAAAAAAATAATGGAGGCAGCTGATATTGCTTTGCTTGTTTTTGATGCTAATTTTAATGATTATTTGCTTGAGTTAAAATGGAAAAATGAATTAACAAGTTTAGAGATACCTGTTGTGGCAGTTTTAAATAAAATAGATTTAAATAATGATTATAAACAAATAGAACAAAATATAAAAGAAATATTTGATTTGGAAACTGTTTCAATAAGTGCTAATAACAAAATTAATATAGATTTATTAATTGACACTATAAAATTAACAATCCCAAAAACAGAAGAGATAAGTATAACAGGTCACATAATAAAAGAAGATGATGTAGTAATGCTTGTTATGCCTCAGGATAATCAAGCTCCAAAAGGCAGACTCATTCTTCCGCAGGTTCAAACTATAAGAGATATTTTAGACCATAAGGCTATAATTGTTGCTTCTACATTTGATAAATTTGAAAATGCATTAAAAGCATTAAGCAAAGCTCCTAAAGTTATAATAACAGATTCTCAAGTCTTCAAAGAAGTAGAAAGATTGAAACCAAAAGAGAGTTTACTTACTTCTTTTTCAGTTCTTTTTGCCCGTTACAAAGGAAATGAAGAAGTATACAAAAGAGGTGCTGAGTTTATAGATAAATTAAATAAAAACAGCAAACTATTAATAGCAGAAAGCTGTACTCATATACCTCTTGAAGGAGATATAGGCAGAGTAAAAATTCCTAATCTGTTAAAAAAGAAATTCGGTTTTGAGTTTGATATAGATTATGTAGCAGGAACTGACTTTCCAGATGATTTATCAAAATATGATTTGGTGATACACTGCGGAGGGTGCATGGGTACTAGAAAACATATTTTAAATAGAATAAGAATATGCGAAGAGCAGAATGTGCCTATCACTAATTATGGCATGACTATAGCGAAAATTAATGGCGTTCAATATATATAATAATTTTAAGAGGAAATATAAACTTGATTAATATAAATAAAGCAAAAGATATTATTAACAAAATAGAAAAAAAGGAAAAAATATCAAGAAAAGATGCTTTTACTCTTCTCTCTTCTTTTGAATATGACAATAATATCAATATCAAAAATTTAAATAATGAAGAAAAAAAAGAAGTAAAAAACTTAAAAGAATATTTAAGAATTAAGGCAAGAGAGAAAGCTGACAGAGTATTTGGCAAATATGTTTTTATGCGCGGGCTTATAGAGTTTACTAATTATTGTAAGAATGACTGTATATACTGCGGAATAAGAAAGAGCAACAAAAATGCTGAACGCTATAGACTCTGTAAAGAAGATATTTTATCATGCTGTGAACTTGGTTATGAAATAGGCTTTAGAACTTTTGTATTACAAGGCGGAGAAGACCCTTATTATAATATAAATATAATGTCTAATATAGTTGATGCAATAAAAACTAAGTTTCCTGACTCTGCTTTAACATTATCAATAGGCGAAAAAGAAAAAGAGTATTATAAAGTCTTAAAAGAAAAAGGAGCTGACAGATTTTTACTTAGACATGAAACAGCTGACAATATACACTACTCAAAACTTCACCCTAAAAATATGAGTTTAGATAATAGAAAAGAATGCTTAAGAACTTTAAAAAAATTAGGATATCAAACAGGAACAGGCATAATGGTTGGAAGTCCTTATCAAACTTTAGAAAATATCGCTGATGATTTAATGTTTATGCAAGAGATTAATCCTGAGATGATAGGTATAGGGCCTTTTCTTCCTCATAAAGATACACCTTTTGCCAAAGAAAAAAAAGGAGAGTTGGAATTAACTTTAATACTCATAGCAATACTTCGTTTAGTTTTTCCATTAGCACTGATACCAGCCACCACTGCTTTAGGCACTATTAAAGAAGGAGGAAGAGAGCTTGGAATACTTTATGGAGCTAATGTTGTTATGCCAAATTTATCTCCTCTTGATGTGAGAAAAAAATATTCGCTTTATAACAATAAAATATCAACAGGTACAGAATCAGCTGAAGGTGTTGAGAGCCTTAGAAAAAATATGTTAGACATAGGCTACATACTCACAGGAGAAAGAGGAGATTTTGACATCAATAGAGCCAAATAGTTTTTATAATTTTCATTGTAGTAATTAATTATATATTTTAAAAGTTAAATTAAAAATCCAAATTAAATCTATCATTTATTAATGGTATAATATTTATAACAGGCTCTTCATATGGGTGAACTTCTTTTATCACTTTTACAGCATTTTCAACATTATTTATATCTGTAGCAAACTCTATCTTGTCTTCACTAGCCTTTGATAATTTATTAACTTCTCCATCAAAAGGATTAGCATTTTTTAAAGGCCTCCAATAACCAGTTACTTTTGTTACAGACATTACATTATCATAATTGCCAACTCCCAAAACTCCTATATCATTTAATGCCTCTCTCAATTTATCTCTATATTCTTCAGGTATATATACTTCAATTTTTACTTTTTTAAAGTCCATTATATACTCCTTATTTAATTAATCATAAATCTACATAATAAAGAACTATATCCTCATACTCATTATTTTTATTAAGATAGCCTTTTTTACAATACCTATTTCATTAAAGCCTATTTTTTTATATAACCTATGAGCAGCTTCATTAGACAATACAACAGCATTAAACTGAAGTATTTTATAACCCAATTTAGCACCCTGTTTAATACAATCTCTTACTAATGCCTCCCCTACCCCTTTACCTCGAATATTTTTATCTACAGCATAAGAAGCATTACATATATGTACGCACCTTCCTATATTATTAGGGTGAAGTATATAAACACCATAAACTTTTTCTTCTTCTATCGCTAATCCAGTATAATCTTGAGAAGAAAAATATTTATCTGCTTCTTCCAAATCTTTTAAAACATCTATTTGAGGAAAATAAATACCATCTTCTATAATATTATTCCATATACACATAGCCTCTTCAAGATATTTTTTATTATATTTTATTATTTCCATATTATCTCCTTTATATTATTATATATTATATATACACTATTGACAAATAAACAAAAATATTTATACTTGGTATCAGTCTGAAAACGTACTTCTAATTTTTTTATTTTAAATAAATAGACATACAAAATGGAACTTAATAATAAAACTTTAATAGAAAATAGCAGTATAAAACTATTTTTTAAATTCGCTATACCTAGTATTTTGGGTATGATTATGGGAAGTGCTGCAGTATTTGTAGACGGTTTTTTTGTGGCGCATTTTATTTCTGCTAATGCATTTACTGCAATTAATATAGTTTGGCCAATCACTGCTTTATCATTTGGTATTTATGTAATGCTTACAATAGGCTCTATTGCTCTCGCTGGTAAATGCATAGGAGAAAACAATATAAGAAGAGCAAATTTAATATTTACTCAAACTTTAATAGTAGTGCTTACAATAGCAACTTTGCCTCTTATAATAGCATATATATTCAGAACTAATTTGCTTCCATTATTTGGAGCTCATGGAGATATATATCAATTATCATTAGATTATATTGAGGGAGTATTATTTGCCACATTTTTTTGGGGTATTGCTTATGTACTTAGCCAATTTGTAAGGCTTAATGGTTCTCCTAAGTTTGCTTCTTTAATGTTTATAATATCTTCTATAGCAAATATGATATTAGACCCTATTTTTATCGTTGTTTTTAAGTTAGGAATTTCCGGGGCTGCTTGGGCTACTGCAATATCTCAAATGATTGCATTTATTATGGGGCTATTATATTTCTTTAAGCCAAATTGCAAATTAAAAATTATAAAAGTTTATGGAGGCTGGATTTATATATTAAAAGCATCATTCAATGGATTTTCAGAGTTTTTAAGCAATCTCTCTTCAGGACTTATACCTTGGCTATTTAACATTACAGCATATAATATTTCTGGTAATAACGGTATACTTCTTTATTCTGTTGCCAATTATGCTATAATGTTTTTTATAATGCTAGCATATTCTATTGGTGAAGCATTAGAGCCATTAGTAAGCGTTTCATACGGTGCCAAAAACAAAAATAGAATGAAAGATTTTCTCAAAATATCAATATTCTTAATTTCTATTATATCAATATTAATATCAATTGTATTATTAATAAATCCAAGTTCACTAGTAAAAATGCTTTTACAAGATGTTGATGTAAAAACATTTGAAGAGGCTAATTTTTTTGTAAGAGCATCAATATCCACTTTTATAGGTGTAGGAATAAATATTATAATGAGTGCCTACTACACATCAGTACAAAAGGCAGGAGCTTCAGCAATAGTTGCAGCCTTAAGAAGCACAATACTTCCAATAGCTTTAGTATTAACTTTACCTAACATAATAGGATTTCTCGGTTTAATTTTAGTTCTTCCTATAAGCGAAGTATCAACCTTAATTGTTTCTGTGATGTTATACAAAAATAGAAAACCAGATATTTTAATTAGTTAGATGAGATAATATTTAAAAACTCTTTTAAAGTATAAAAAATATTATTTATTTAAAATAAACTGAGAATTTTTAAATTTGGTTTTTAATTTTAAATATTTGCAGGGCTTTGCCCCGCACCCCACTTCTTTTGCTGCCGCAAAGAAGCAAAAAGGCTGCATTAAAAAAACTAGCTTTTAAGCATATCCAAAAGTACAGATATTATTTTATATTAGTACATATTCCAACATATAGAGTGCACTTTTTGCAACTTTGACGAAGTCTGCAAAGCGAAGGCGGGAAAAAGTTGAAGAAAAAATAACTTTTATAAAAAATATAGTTGTTTATCTATATGCTACAAAACAAATTCATACTGCTTCTAAAGCATTAAGCAAAACATTGCCAAACTCTTTTGCAGATTGAGGCCCATTAGCTGTTATTATATTGCCAGATACTACAACATTCTCTTCTACAATATTAGCATTATTATGTCTTACAGGAGATTCATTTTCTTTTAAACAAGTAACATTAATATTTGCCAATATACCAGCATTAGCCATTATAACAACTCCGCTTCCAATACCAGCTACTATTTTTCCATTGTCAAGAAATAACTTAGCAAGCCCTTGTGTACGCCAATCGTCCCAAAGCTTTATAGAACCAACTCCTCCAACAAAAACTATAGCATCAAAATCATCTGTACTCACTTCGCTAAACAAAAGCTCTGTATTAACAGTACTTCCTAATTTTCCATGTGCTTCGCCTATTATGCTAGAAGCTAGTTTTATACTATATCCTTTAGATTCTAAAATCTTTTTACTTTCAAAAAACTCTTCATCTTGAAAATTCTCATTCGCAACTACGTACAATACACTTTTAGACATTTTTTAAATATTCTCCTTTATTATAGTCCGCAATTTTTATCATAATTTTTCTTATTTTCTATAGCAATATTATATGCTTTTACATATTCCTTAGCACTCTTCTCCCAAGAATTATCTATACCCATAACACGTTTTTGCATAGCTTCAAATTTATCTCTATGGTCATAATAAACACTAATAGCCCAGCCAATAGTATTATATAAAGCAGAATCATTAGAATCATAAAACTTAAATCCAGAGCCTTCTCCAGTAGATTCATTATAATTTTCAACAGTATCTTCAAGCCCTCCAGTAGCATGCACTATAGGAATAGTTCCATATCTTAAAGAATACATCTGATTAAGTCCGCAAGGCTCAAACAAAGAAGGCATTACAAACATATCAGCACCAGCCTCTATTAAATGTGATAATTCATTACTATAGCCTATATAAGAGCCAATTCTGCCAGGATATCTCTTAGGCAAATCACCAAAGAAACTTTCAAAACCTTTATCACCCGTACCAAGTATACAAAATTGAAACTTCATATTAGCCATCAAAGGCTCAATAACAGAAGCAAGTAAATGATACCCCTTCTGATCAACAAATCTTCCTATAGCACCAATTAAAGCTACATCATCATCTTCTTCAAGTAAAAATCTCTTCTGTAACTCTCTCTTACAAGTTTTTTTACCTTTCATGTCTTTAGAAGAGAAATGTGCTGGTATTATACTATCTTTTTCTGGAGACCAAACATCTTCATCTATTCCGTTTAATATACCAAAGAAACTTGTTGTTTTATTGTTTAAATAAGGAGCTATGCCATGACCTCCATAAGGAGAAGCTATTTCTCTTGCATAAGTTGGGCTTACTGTTGTAACCAAATCAGAGAAAAATATTCCGCCCTTTAATAGATTAATATTGCCATGGTCTTCAAAAGTGTCCGGGCTAAAATTATTCCAACCTAAACCTAAATAATTATAAGTACTTGTTGCATTATAAATACCTTGATAGTTAGCATTATGTATAGTAAGTACGCTTGCTGCCTTACCTACTTCATCATTCCAGTGCCAAGTTTTTATATATGCTGGTATTGTTGCTGTTTGCCAATCGTTAGCATGAATTACATCTGGTTTTAAATTTAAATCCTTACATAATTGAAGCACTGCCCTTGAAAAAAATCCAAATCTCCAAGCATTATCCTGATAGTCATTAAAAGCATTATCATGATAAAGCCCTTCTCTGCTAAAGAAATGATGATGCTCTATAAAATAAAAATCTATACCATTATATACTGTTTTAAAAACACTGCACCACTCTTCACCTGTACCCATCCATACTCCCATAGTAGGAAGTACATTTTCTAAATGACAGCCCTTAAAATCAATATCTCTGTATTTTGGAATAACAACCGAAACCTCTACATCTAGCTTTTTTAAATATATTGGTAAAGAGCCTGCAACATCTGCTAAACCTCCTGTCTTTATAAAAGGAACAGCCTCTGATGAAGCTATAACTACTCTCATTTTTGACATATTAAAAACTCCTAAATATAGAATACTTTTTAAATATACTACTTTATGAAAAAACTTCAAGTAAAAATAATAATATATTTTTTAGTTATTTAAATAATGTTTAAATAATAATTGCTTTGTAGAATAAAGACTCACTCCCTTAATAGGGCTAATTTTTAAAGTGATAGTTGCTATTTTTATTTTTTTATTTTCTATAATAATATATCTTTCACGAACGGCATTAATTATCTCTTCTGACAAATTTAAAATATTTTTCTCTTCACTTTCAATTAAATTATATTTTATATTATTGTCATTTAATATTTTAAAAAAATTATTCTCCGTAAATCTGCTTGTAAAAATTATAAGCTTTATATTTTTTATAATATCAACAATTAAATTATTATATTCTACTACAATTAAATCAGTATCTTTAGAGCTATTTTTATTTTTTCTTTTGCATTTATAAAACACATCTGCTATAGCTACTTTCTTATCATAAAAAAGTTTTTTCTTTAATTCTTTAGAAACTAAAAAATCTTTATTATCAATATCAAAACTATATGCAATTAATTTCCAAAACTCACTTTTTTTGCTCGAATAATACCAAGAATTATTTTTCTCTTCATCATTAAGCAAATTAAATTTTTCTTCTTGCGTATATAACGGCACAGGAAAACTTCCTAATATGAGTATATCGCTATCATAAAAAAAGAAATTTGTATCACTAAAAAGATGTGTTTCTATATTATTTTCCATAATAAACTATTCTAATATTTTAAGCATTTCAGCTTCTATAGCTTTAATATCGCCTTTTTTATCTTGAATAGCTTTTATTTCTGCTCTTCTTTGCTCCAATAATTCTTCTTGTCCTTGTTTATCCAAACTATCCTTTTTAGCAAAATATGAATCACTTATAAGTTTATCAGCCATTCTCAAAGTTCTGTCAGACACTATTGCTTTATCTGATGCATTTTCTGCTTTAGACATATCAAAACTAGCATCAGTTTTTAAAGCTCCTTCAGGTACTCCATTAACTATACTCCCTTTCCATTCCAATTTAGGCTGATAAGTATATGTAGTAATATAATCAAAATAATCTGCATTCTTTATTTCATTATTATCAATGAATATATCAAGTGCTTTATTATAAGATTTATCTAATAAAAACATTTTATTTTTACCGTCTTCAGTATATATTTTTTGAATACATTCCAAATCTTGAAAATCTTTATTATTAATAAGCTGTCCTATTTCTGAATCAAAATCTATTTCCAAATTCTCTTTCAAAAGTAAAGTAAAATTCACTGTACCGCCTCTTCCTCCGCCATAATCATAATCCCCTGAAAGCATTAATTCTTCTTTGCCGTCATTATTGATGTCGCATAAAAAGAAAGATGGAAAATATATACGCCAATCCATTGTTTCATCTATATATTCCAAATATTTTTCTTCATCAAATTTACTGAAACTTATAAATTTGGAGCCTTTAGTATAATCTTTCAAATCATTTGTAGAAATTGACTTTATTTCAGCAGATTCTAGGTTATCTATATTTCCAAGTCTAAAATTATAAGTTTTTGTCTCTTCAAATGAAGCATATATATGATTATTCATAAACTCAGGATTATAATAATGCATATTTACTTTTGATTCAATTAAAAATGTATTTTTCTTAAACTGAAGAAAACTAAGTCCATTCCATCCATCATAATACTCCATTAAATCAATTCCATAATAATTTCTAAAATACTCCGCATCATCAAAATATAATTTATCATTGCTGAGTCTATTTGTAACATATGTTTTTAAATATTTATTTATTATATTTGTATTAAGTATTTCCGGTACTATATTTACTGCAGCTACATGAGCTGTACCTTCCAATTCAATTGAAGTTAAAGAATAATTATTTTCATTAAACAAATCTATATATCCATTATTTTTTGCAATATATCTAGAGAAACCATTATTATAAGCATCAGCAACTAATTTTTCTGCCCTTAAAGAATCAGGAGCTTCTATTATATAATCAACCAATTTCATTTTATTACTATAAGCATTATCATCATCATACTTTGATATCATCATAGATATGTTACTGCCGCCTGCTTTTTTCCATTCTGTTAAATACTTTTTTTCTTCTTCAAAATAGTAAAGCGAATCGCAAGCAAAATGAGATAAGAACAAAGCTAAATAAACATCAGCATCTTTTTTATTTAATTTTAATAATTCCTCTCTTGCCTTTTTTAATGCTAAATTCTGATCAACATATAGATATTCATCAGCATAATAATCTGTCAAATCTTCATTATATCTATCCCAACTTGAGAATGTTTCACTAAACGGATCATAATTAACATTTGATATAAACTCTATAGAATATTTTTTTCTTTCATCATCATTTGCAAATTTCCTATTAAGAAAATTAAAATTCCTTTTCGCATATTCATCATTTTCTCTTATATTTTTAACCTCTTCATCAAATTTAGCTTTATCTACTCTAACACCTTTATAAACATATTTCATATCAAAGAATTCTTTTTTAGTTTCTGTTTTTTGACTATCTGATGAAGCAGTTTTTTGTTCATTAGTATTTTGTGATGTTTGATTTGCTTCTTTATTACCGCCGCAGGAAATTACAGCAATCATTAAACTAAACGCTGTAAGTATTGAAATAATTGTTTTCATATTTTACCTCTATATGTATTATAGTTTTTTATAATAAAAGAAAATTAACAAAATTTCAATTGGAAAATAATAAAATAAAAAGTGATACATATAATGCATGCACTTTTTTATTTTATTATTTTTTATATATATATAGTAAGATAGTATTCTAAATCGTAAGGATTATTTAAATGATGAAGTGTTGCTTTGTCATCTTTTTCCATAACAATATCCATAGCAGTTTTTCCTTCTTTGTTTTTAATGTTATAATCGGCACCCATATTTATAAGAACTCCTAATATACCATAACTTAAAATAAAATTTTGTACGAAAACTATTAATGGAGTATCTCCGTTATTATTTTTTTTATTTACATCAGCACCATTTTTTATCAAATAATAACAAATATCTGATCCAAATTTCACTTTATCTACTAAATATGTTAAAGGAGTATCTCCTGTTGCTGAACATACGGCATTTAAATCCGGCTTCAAATCAATAATATCTTTAGCTAAACCAATATTACTATACTTCATTGCTATTATTAAAGGAGTATATCCATATCCGTCTTCTAAATTTATATCAGCACCATTTTCTACTAAAAATTTAACCATTTTCTTATCATTTCTAGCAGCAGCTAAACCAAGAGGGGTAATCTTACTATATTGTTTATTTAAATCAGTATCATCTTTTATAAGTTTTTCTAATGCCTTCATATCGCCTTTAGATACAGCATTCATTAATTCATCATATCCGTCTATATTGTTGGAATCTTTGCTTGATAATAATTTTTCTATTTCATAATATTTTTGATTCTTTGATAATTCTATAGCTTCTTCTCTAGTTGTATTAGTATTAAGATTAAAAACATCATTATCCACTAATAATTTAGCTATATCATAATTACCAGAATTTATTGCATAATACATATAATCATCAGATGAGTTTAAATTTGCTCCTTCATCAATTAAAAATTTAGCCATTTCTATATATCCGTTTTCAGCAGCTACTTTCAAAGGAGAATCAACCCAAAATCCGTCATAAAATATTTGAGCATTTATATCTTGTCCTATAGATAATAAATATTTAACCATTTCTATATTATTTTCTTGTACTGCTTTTGGAATTAAAGTTTCTTTTGAATCTCCTTTTTTTACAAGAAGTTTAAGTATATCAAGATTGTTGTTGCCAATAGCAATATCTGTCAAATAATAAGAATACTCATAACCATAATCTCTATTTTTATCAAGCCCTTTATCGATTAAGATTTTAGTCATTTCAGGATTATTATTTTTAACAGCATAATAAAGCATATCAATACCGTCTTCTGTTTCCATATCGCTTGCTCTGGCATTAACATCTGCACCTTCTTTTATAAGCTCTTTTGCCAAATCATTGTATCCGAATTGTACTGCCAAAAACAAAGGTGTAGAATCTTCAAATATATATTTATCACCAAAATTTGTATATTCAGTAATTTTTCCTTCTAGTCCTTCCTCTGCTATTAGTTTTGATATTTCGTATATTGGTGCTTTATATTTATGCTCATTAAGTATTTCATCTATTTTTTTATATCCTGTAGGTATAGGGTCTAATTCTGTACCTTTAATATATTCATTAGTATATTGAGTTTCATCAAAATTAATATCAATATCTGTATTATTAGTTGTAGGATTAACATATACTTTATTAGTTTCTGTTTGATTAGTTTGAATATTTTGTTGTGTTTCTTTGTTAACATCGCCGCAGGAAATTACAGCAATCATTAAACTAAACGCTGTAAGTATTGAAATAATTGTTTTCATATTTTACCTCTATATGTATTATAGTTTTTTATAATAAAAAAAAATTAACAAAATTTCAATTAGAAAATATTAATAAAAAAGTGCATACATACATAATGCATGCACTTTTATTAAAACTATTAAAAATTATTGTATGTTTAAAATTTTAAGCATTTCAGCTTCTATAGCCTTAATGTCTCCTTTTGCTTCCTGAATAGCTTTTATTTCTGCTCTTCTTTGCTCCAATAATTCTTCCTGACCTTGTTTATCCAAAGTAGCCCTTTTAGCAAAGTACGCATCGCTTATAAGTTTGTCAGCTACTCTTAAAGTTCTGTCTGATACTATCGCTTTGTCTGATGCATTTTCTGCCTTAGACATATCAAAACTGGCATCTGTTTTTAAAGCTCCTTCAGGCACTCCGTCAAGTATGCTTCCTTTCCATTCCAATTTTGGCTGATAAGTATATGTAATATAATCAAAAACTTCTGCATTCTTTATTTCATTATTATCAATAAATATATCATATGCTTTATTATTAAGAGTATCCAATAAAAACATTTTATTTTTGCCATTTTCTGTGTATATTTTTTGAGTACATCCCAAATCTTGAAAATCTCGATAATTAATAAATTGTCCTATTTCTGAATCAAAATCTACTTCCAAATTCTCTTTTAAAAGTAAAGTATAATGTGCTATACCGCCTCTTCCTGCAGAACTCGTATATTCTCCTGAAAGCATTAATTCTTCTTTGCCGTCATTATTGATATCACATAAGAAGAAAGATATGCTATGCAAAGGATAATACATGTTGCTAGCTATATGAGATGAATATTGTTTTATATCAAAGTTACCTGAATCTATAAATTTAGAGCCTTTAGTATAATCTTTCAAATCATTTGTAGAAATTGAATTAATTTCAGCAGATTCTACTTTATCTATATCTCCAAGTCTAAAATTATAATTTTTTATTTCTTTAAATGAAGCATATAAATTATCTTTTATGAACTCAGGATTATAATAATGCATATTTACTAATCCTTTCATAGTGCTTTCAATTAAAAATGTATTCTTTTTAAACTCAAGTAAATTAAGATTGTTCCAACCGTCATAACAATAAACGGCATTAATATTGTAATAATTTTGATAATATTCTAAATGGTCTTGTATATCATCATTGCCTAATCTATTATTTATATAAGTTTTTATATATTTGTTCATTATATTTGTATTGCCTATTTCTTCTGCTATTTCTACTGAAGATAAACGGGCTGTACCTTCCAATTCAATTGAAGTTAAAGAATAATTATTTTCATTGAATAAATCTATATATCCATTATCTTTTACAATGTAGCTATAGAAATTATCTTTATAAGCATCAGCAACTAATTTTTCTGCTCTTAAAGAATCGGGAGCTTCTATTATATAATCAACTAATTTCATTTTATTGCTGTAAGCATTATCATCATCATACTTTGATAGCATCATAGCAATATTACTTCCACCTGCTTTTTTCCATTCTGTTAAATATTTTTTCTCTTCTTCAAAATAGTAAAGCGAATCGCAAGCAAAATGCGATAAGAATAAAGCTAAATAAACATCAGCATCTTTTTTATTTAATTTTAATAATTCTTCTCTTGCTTTTTTTAATGCTAAATTTTGATCAACGTATAAATATCCAACAGCATAATAATCTTCAACTTCACTATATATGCCCCAGTTACCCCAGCTTATTAAGAATTCTAGATCTAATGCAGCATAATTAACATTTGATATAAACTCTATAGAATATTTTTTTCTTTCATCATCATTTGCAAATTTTCTATTAAGAAAATCAAAATTCCTTTTTGCATATTCATTATTTTCTCTTAATTTTTTAAGCTTCTCATTAAATTTAGTTTTATCTGATCTAACCCCTTTATAAACATATTTCATATCAAAGAATTCTTTTTGATTATTTGTTTGTTTGCTTTGATTAGCTGAAGTATTGGTTTGAATATTTTGAGATTGTGTATTGTTGTTTTGTGATGTTTGATATGTTTCTTTGTTTCCGCCTCCGCATGAAATTACAGCAATCATTAAAATGAATGCTGCAAATATAGAAATAATATTTTTCATATAGACCCCATGTACGTATTGTTATTTTTGAATAATAAATTCAAATCAACAAAATTTCAATTATAAAATATTTTAATAAAAATTATTATATCATTTTATATAAAATTCTAATAAATAACTTTATCATTATTACAAATAATAATAT
>ERZ1026866.67-NODE-67-length-72110-cov-27.497037_pt1 | contig 72110 bp, 80 predicted proteins | sample MGYA00380163_ERZ1026866 | MGnify/ENA primary metagenome ERZ1026866 (study PRJEB33269, sample SAMEA4719799) | human gut metagenome | biome: human-associated habitat; feature: organic feature; material: feces | place: Cameroon | collected 2013-10 ...
GCTGCGGTGAGGGTTTGCCCCTTGAGCGTTTTCTTATACGCTTATATCTTGCACCAATGTTTTTCAAGGTCTGTAAGATCATGAAATTCTTTTAGCGCTGAATCAAAATAAAAGCGAGTTGGTTCAGGTAAGTAAAGCTCTAACTCAAAATCTTCTACATTCATTTTCATAATACAATAATTTTTCTGCAAATATAGAAAAAAAAGAATCATTTTCTCCTTGATTTAGGAGATTTGTTGCGTATGAGTGTATCATACTCGTCTTGCGCTTGCTTGATACCCGTGTCCCCAGTCACTGTATTCACGGTGACAAAAGGTTCATTCAATCGTTTACTCAACTGCGACATGGTTTTCTCATAACGGCTAAGGACAGCTGCACTCTGTGCCAAAGCTGCCGAAGCAACATTATCCGTGGGGGCTTGCACCACTACGGGCTGAACTTGTTGTGTAGAAACAATATTGGGAGCAATCGCCCGACTAACATCATCGGCTCGCAAGGATCCGATGGTGTTCGTTCTTTGTGCATAGTCCAAAGCGTTAATCAAAGGTCTTGCCACAGGAGGAGCAAGCAATTTCTGCAATGCCACCCACTCCCCGGCATGGACCACGCCCACTTCTTCGTTTACTCTGCCTTACGGAGTAAAACCACCTTGCGCATACCCTTGTGCTTCACTTGCCTGTTGTTGCTTTTTGATTGCGGCAATCTGTATCATGCCCGCAGCAATAGCCATAGCCGCTGCAATAGGTGCCATGATATAACCGACCACAGGAATAGCCGCTGCCGAACCATAAGCAGAGATCGCGTTTTGGGCCGTCTGCGCCACCGCTTGAATAACCTGCATGGCAAATAGTTTCTTGTTTGCCTCGTTCTTCGCTTTGGCAAGGGCGGCTTGCTTTTCCTTTTCAATTTTCGCCACCTTGTAGTTATTACCCTCTGCCGCAGAAATCTCCGCTGAATAGCGGGCATTGATGGCGGCAGTTTCCTTCTCGAGTTCCGCCTGGACGAGAGAAGAAACGCCACTGAATATCTCTCCCATACCACTCATGACAGTGGAGAACGATTGCGTAACGGCTTGCCCGGCATCGCTCTCCAACCAATTAGCCAATTTCTCATTGGCTTTCTCCATGCCGTTTTTAGTCACACCAATACTATCAATGGCATACTTCTTACGCAAAGCCAGCTTTGCCTTTTCAAAGGCTTCCTCAATGCGCAGTTTCTCTGCTGCATTGTCGCCAGCAGCTTTCATCTCAGCTGCATACACTTGTTGCAATGCTGCAAGAGAGGAGTCATATTGCGTGAGTCGTTCATCCGCATTTGCCCCAAAATACTCCTCTTTGAGTTGCTGTCTCACTTGTTGCTGACGTTGGATAATCTTCTGCTGATTGGCAAACACCTTGTTCTGATATTCCTTTTCAGCTGCCAAGCGTTCCTTGGTGCCTTTCTTGTAAAGCTGCACCACCTTGCGAAGATGTTCCAGTTCAAGCAGTTCCACCGCATTTTCGTAAGTTTTGGTGTCAGAAAGTCCATCAATATAGCGTTGCTTCAACTCCGCGAGTTGGGCATTATACGCCTTATTTTCTCGTTCGCGAGAAGCAGAAGTTGCGTTCTCCTCCTGTTTCTTCATAGCCTCCTGGTATTGCGCTTGCGCCTCCAAGAGGTCTTTAGCAGAAACGTCAGAACGCTCCATCTTCTTTTTCCAATACTGCACGTTGATCTCATCCATGCGTGCGGTGTATTGCTCATAATCCTTCTCGCCCTTTGCATACGCAATGCGGTTGAGCGCTTCCTCTTTCGCTTTCCAATCATCGGGAGAGTTTTTGCGGTCAGCCTGTTTCTTCTTCGCTTCCGCCAAGTTCGCTTCCGCTTCGGCTTTCTCCTCCTTGGTGATTTTCTTGTTTTTGAGAATACGAGCATAGTATTCCTGCTCAATCTCCTCCATGCGCTCCACATAAGCTTCATAGTCCTTCTCACCCTCCATGTATGCTTTCTTGTTGAGCGCATTCTGTTCTTTCTGCCAGTCTTGTTCCGCCTTGAACTTGTCCGACTTTTTATTCTTCTTATCATCGTCCACCACAGGCACATCGCCACCACCTCCACCAGTGTTCGTGATGACAGGTTTTTTATTGATTTCCTCGGCAACTTGCTTGCCGAGATCGTTTCCATAAACATCAAAGATAGCATGCTCCTTTTGGTTCTGCTCATCAATTTTCCTTTGAATACTTGCCTTGTTGTTTTTCAGATGCGCAGTATAAGTAGCCGCTCCCGTGTCCATGGCACGCCCTTCACGTCCACCCACAAAATTTGATGAAGCATTGATTTGCTTGTCCTTCTCAATCGCATCATCAGCCTCTTTCAATTCCATTGCAAGTTTCGCCTTCTCCTTGCCAATCTCTTTGAGCAAATCCTTGGCACCTTCCAACTCATATTTCTTGGCAAGAGAGTTTAGATAGTCGTCCAAGGCTTTCTTGTTCTCCATGTATTTCCCCGTGGTCGCGTCCAACTGAGCATTGTAGTTCGGGATAATTTTGTTCAGCGCATTGACCGCCTTTTGGCGATCGTCAAGCGACAACTTTTCATCCTTAGCCACCTTAATCAAGGCTTCGATTTTGTTTTTCTCCTCCACAATACCCTCCTGACCTTTCTGTCTGACTTCAGCAAGCGCTTTCTCTGATGCACTCATCTCGTTCATCTTTGAAAGGGTCTTGTAAATGCCATATCCCAAAGCCACAGCTGCTGCGAGCAAAATGCCCCAACCACTTGCCAACTAATACTCATGCCGAGCGTACCACAAAAAAACACGGAAGCGGGGTGAAAGCTCCGTGCCTTTTGTAATAAGCGAAAAGTTCCGCTGATTATTCCTCGCCCTCTTCCGAGCAGAAGTGAACAAAAAAAGCATGGTACAATCATCTATTTCAGATGAGCGTACCATGCTCTTTATTCTTTCAAACAATCTTATTTTTTGTCCAAAAGTCCATCAAATGTTTTGATCAGCGCAAATGGGTCTGCATAGAAAGACTTTGAGTCAAGTTCCTTGATAACGGGTTTCATTACAGGAAAATCCTTGAAGACCAATTTGAGTTCTGCTCTCCAACCAACCGCCGCACTCATCCAAAAAGCGCGAGCTACATCTTCGTTCTTCAACTTGAAGTAGAGCATGCCTCCCGTACCTGTCAGTTGAAGGGTCTTAGTGTTGGTCTGCGTGGAAATGTTGTGAACATATCCCGTGACGTTCTTACCTTCATAAACTACCTGCAAAAACACAGGGTCGCTATAAGGTTTCGGATTCTTGTTCCACACATTGGGTAACGCTTTTTGCGCTTTCAAAGCCTCAAAGGTGTACCATTTCTGGCTTTTGTCATCGTAAACACGAAGATTTTTTACCTCTGTGGATTTGTAGGTTTTCTTTTCCCCCTTGGCGTCTTTCACCTTAATAGAGTTTGCATCATCAACAGAAAACAAGGTCCTGGTAGTACCTTTCACGACCTTGCCATCTGTAAGTGTGACCTCTACTTTAGTCTGTGCTTGTGCAAAGACGCAAAACAAACAAGCAAGAAGCATGAATAGAGTCTTTTTCAAGCATGGAAAGAAGACGTTGCCCATATACTGAACAACAGAAGAAAAAAATTAAACAGATTTCGGAAATCGATGTTTCTGCAGGTTATGATATTATATCATTTCATCGCGAAACCTCGACTCAACGCAGGTACATTGAAGTAAAAACATTCGAGGGCAATAACCATTTTCATTGGTCAAAGAATGAAATAAACTCAGCTAAACTGAGAAAACGCGATTACTATATTTACTTGGTAGACTACAATAAAATTACTGAAGAAGATTATGTGCCAACTATGATTCAAGACCCTTATCAAGAAGTATTCGTGGAAGGTAAGTGGAGTTTCTCCGTTGATTCATATTTGGTTGAAGAAAGGATATGCTGATTGTTAAACTAAAAAATTCAAGAGATATCTTGCTTCGATGATGTAGTGCTGTACTACGACGAAGAACAAATGTTCAAGCGTGGCAACTTGTTGAGAGTTATCAATAATGACTAAAAACTGAGATTATGGAAACGAATTATTTGAAGGAGCAGCTTCGCAAGGATATATTGAAGGAAGTGGAAAAATACATCGGCTATGTTTATGGCGATGATACTCACTTTGAAGACAAACTCATAGTCAAGAAGTTTGATTATTCTGTGTCGCATGGTAGACGCTCCTATAAGGAACAGAAAAAAGAATATGACTATTTTAATATGTCAGACCTTATCAAAATGTCAGGCACGTTTACTTTTGAGGCAGATCCAATAGGAATAGAATGCGTGGTGTTGCACTATTTCCCAAACGAGAAAGTAGATAAGTTTGTGAAGGACTTGGAATCAACCATGCTGGATTTCGTCCATAAACATGGGTATAATGAAGAGGCAGAAATAGGCTTCCCAATTGATACTTTTAAAGTATATGTGGATTGTCCTTCCGAAATAGAAGTGTCAGAATTAACGGAAGAAGAACTCGCTGATGAAGAAAATTGGGTAGCTTGGGAAAGCAGACCTTTGCGACCATACGTGAGGAATACGAAAGAAAAGGGGCTTGTTTTCCATGAACGCAATGTGAGAAGGCTTGCTGCGGAAATGAGTTTGGAGTATGATTATTTTAAAAGATAAAATATGGGACTGCAATTTAGAAGAAGTATAAAGATAGCTCCTGGTATTAGGGTTAATTTCGTAAAGAAAAGTACCAATGTTAGTGACGAAATGACTTTCTATTATTGGTTCAATATAGTTTATAAATACCTCGATAAAGAAGAAAGAAAATAATTTATGAATATGCAACATACAAACTACAATAATATTCCTCAGCGAATTATATGCTTCAACATCACGAAGTCTTTTTGTGAATGGAAGAGAGAGAGCATCTACGAGTGTGTACGAAAATACTGGAGAATTTCAAAATCAAAAGCCTCACAAGCAGAACTGTGTCTTGCAATAAAGCATGGTAAATGCGTTGGCGTTTTTCGTCCTTATCATTGGCAGACTGTAGAAGATGGAGAATTTAGAGGCAGACTCATGTTTGAAGGTGAGAACTTAGAAGACTCTGAATATATAGGAAAAGATTTCAGTTTAGTTTTTGATCACTTACAAACCCCAATAAGATATATAGGAAGGTGACTATATACGACAACACCCTAATTCCATAGGGATGTTCAAGAAAATTATAGTTGATAAAGCAATAAATCAAGTATCGGTACGTTATAATATCAAAGTTAATAGGGAAAGAAAGGTAAATGTCCCAATAGAGCGGCAACTCCATCGGGGCACATCCTAAAATGGCATACACATTACTTAGACTTTTTACCAGTAGATGTGTTAGGGGTACTGCGATAGCCAAAATGCCAATATGAGCATAAACAAATTCTATGCCATAGAATTGAACAAGGTTTTCTATTATGTAGAGAGAACGGCAGACAGAGACAAACAACTTTATCGTTTAATCACGGGAATTTGCTCTATCTTCAACTGAGGCTGACCGTGCTTGTCAGTTGAAAGATAGAGTTTCCCTATCTTAACTTGAATTTTCTTGGTTCTTATGAGCCGTTGGAAATCTTTGTATTCCATAGTCGTAAAGTTGCTGCCTCATGTCTGTCGTTCTTTGTTTGTCTTATTATATAAACTCCAGTAGGAAAAAGTTCTCGGAGTTATCGTAAGAAAAACTTTTGACGTTATGACAGATACACGAATTACAATCAACTGCGAAGACCATGGTGAAGATTGCACCATTATCAAGGTTACGGCAGAACGAGATTACAAGCCTATCTTTACGGAAGCATTCTACAGCACCGAAAAGCCATTAGGTGTACATCTTATCGAAAAGAAAGTTATCAATGGGGAAATGCCTGGAAAACCAGGTGCAGAGCAAATTCTTTCTAACCTATTAGAACTTATCCGTAAAGGAATAAAGACGGACGGAAAGGCATATACTCAGAGCGAGATAGATTTGAAGTCGCAAATCAAAGATTTACCTATCATAGAAAAGTTCCAAGAGATTATTGGTATTGAGTTCGATTGGAGTAAATTTCACAACCGCAGAGAGTTTAAGGAGTATTTTTGGAAACTGATAAACGAGTAATGACGATGAAAGAAAATCTAACATTGGAGATTGTAGAAGAACGGCTGAAAAAGATTGCTAAAGCACATGGCTTAGATTTAATGGATGAGAGAGTTCCTTGGCATTATGGAAAAGAATATGGAGGATTGCCTAACGAGATTGCCGATATTATCTTTCCACGCTATGGATTTGTGATAAAAGGTATGTCCGCTGCTATTAGGAAGAAGTTGATGGGTAGTTGAGTTCTAAATCTGCCACACGTTCAACATCTGTGATAATTTCTATATCTTCAACAGACAATAGTTTTCTTTCGTTTTGCGGAGAAACGCAATCAAGAAATTCATTAGATGTTGAACTACAACAGACACGATACACCTTGCTCGTGTTGGACTTCAATTGTACCCATGTTCCGTTCTCTATATCCATAATCAACTTATTTTGTTTACAAAGGTACACATTTTCAGTGAAAAATAGAAAGTTATACTCAAAAAGTCGTACCTTTGCAAAGTCTTTCGGGACAAAATCTTAGTGGAAAAAGAGAGTGCTTTTTTCTTGTGAAATCGCCAAATCTCAACAACGAATATACGAGGCACGGAGCAGCTCATATACGTGGGCTGCCTATCCGTGTTTGTATATTCAGGTGTTTGGCGATACCTACAAGAGAAACATGGAAGGCAGCCCACTTTCTTTAACTGTAAACATTGTAGAAAATCCTCCAAGCTGGCTGTCTGAGGAGAACTCTTGTAAAATTCGCCATTATGAAGAGATTATTGTTATCCTTAATCGTTACATTGTGTAGCGTATTCGCTTGGGGACAAGCGTTGTCTGTTGTCGATGTCGGCAACAAGTGTTTAATCAAGAACAACTTTGCTGCAGCAAAGCAAGTTTTCCGTGATAATGCTTTATATCCTGCCATTAGAGAAAATTCTACTGACTATGTTGTAAGTATAGATGAAGACTTGTTCGCATCAATCAAAGCAAATTCTAACAAGACTATCAAGGAGGTAAGTTTTCTTATAGGTAGTTATTATCAAGATAGGCTTGAAAAAGACATGAACAAATTGGGCTACAAATGCCTAAGCAAGAAATTGTCCTATGTTACATTAGGAAATGGCGCAGTTGTACCACAATCTACTTATGGAGTTGGCAACAAGCGTATGCTTATACGTGATATAGGCAATGGTATGTTACAACTGATTTTTAAGCGTCAAGCAACATCAACAACCAAACGTAAATAAGGAAGAACAAGATGAAGAACATATTTATTGTTTTGCTGCTATGCGTATTTTCCATGAACGTATCAGCACAGAAGAGAACTACGACACGGGATAGAGTTAAGCAACCTACAACGCTTGTAACAAAGGCTATGGCTGATAAAATTGCTGATTTTTGTTTATACGAGCAAGGCTATGGTAAAACCGTATTCTTTTCTGCTAATAGTGAGTTCCTTTCGTTTTCGGATTTAGCACAAGGAAAAGGAACAAAAGTGCTGCATTCTTTGTCTAAATATCCTAAGTATTCTGAAAACTTCATTGTTGCGGTATATCAGAAATGGGGCATAGATGGTTGGAAACAGCTTGGTTTTACAGTTGATGAGATTGCCAAATCTAAGAAAATCGTTGCTAAAAAGAAACCTAAGTAAAAATTTACGCATATTTAACAATCCAACATACCACACCTTTTTATAGGGTTAAAAGTAAATGCGAGCGTCCTCACGGATTGCTCGCATTTCCGTTGTCGCTAAATCTTTGTACCTTTGCACTACTGAGGTTCCAACTCAGTAGCAAATATTGTTCAACCGTCTAAAATTGAAGCATTATGGAACATACAAAGAAACACAAACACGACAACCAAAATTATGATGAATGCCCAATTGGCGAGTTCTTTTGGGTAGGTAATAGACTTATCCGTCTTGTAGAACGGATATACTATTGATTACTAATAGTTGGAAAGGCAGGATTTAGTTCTTGCTCTTTTTCTGTTCTTTTCTCAGTCTAATACGTTCACGGATAGTCCGAATATCTACAAACGGATTGATTTGTATAAAATTTTCAAGACTATGTTCTGCTTCAAGTATGCTTTTGGGAATGTTGCGATGCCGTATCCTCTTCTGTTTCATGATGTAACAAGTTGTTTGTAAGTTATTCTTGTCCCTTTGCAATTAGCGAATAAATCACAGAAGGACTCACCCTTAGAAACCTTGCGGTTGTTGAAACGGAAAGAAACCTCATCGCAATATCTTTGCAAGTATTTACGACTGACGTGGTTGTACGTGCCACATACAGCGTCTTTCGTGATATTCCAAAAGCCTTCGATATTGTTTGTATGAACATCACCATTCACATAGTTACCCTTGCCATGAACGACAATTTTATGCGTAAAAGCCTTAGCCTTACCAAACACTCTTTGATAAGCCGAGTATTCGTCAGAGTAGATTGTACTGCCAGCCTTAATCTTGCGTAGCATATTCCCAGTAAGGACTTTCCAGCCTACATTCTTGACAACCTTAACAAATACCTTTCCGTCACGTTGAAGAATGCCAAACACTGGTGCTTTGTCTTTGGTACTGCGACCTTGGCTATGCTTAACTTTCTTGTTTCTGTGGCGGTTCTTATTCTTACCACCGACATACGTTTCATCCACTTCTACAACACCGTCAAACTTTTCGGTAGGATTTTGTACGAATGCTTGTCTTATGCGTTGCAGCATGAACCAGGCAGTTTTCTTACTCACATCTAAATACACTCTGAGCTGCGTTGTATTTATGCCGTTCTTGCTTGATGTCATGAGATAGACAGCAATGAACCAATCCGTCAATGGAATGTTAGAGCCTTCCATAAACGTACCCTTTCTGATGCTGAAATTCTTTCCTGTGTTTTTACAACGATAATAGCCATCACCCCTTCGATATACCTTTGATGTTGGGTCGTAAGGTGAAGTTGGAACTTTTTCGTCCCAAAGTTTATCTTCTAAGAAGTGGATACAATCCGACTCCGTCTTAAAAGTCTGAAGAAGTTGTTTCAAAGACTTGAATTTTGAGAAATCAAAAGTTTTCATATAACAAAGTTTTAGTGTGTTTTTTGTCATATAAACTTTGGTGGACAAAATTCTTTGAGGAGTTACGGATGTAGAAACGGGAAAAGAGGAAATAGCAGATGATTGGGAACTACCTAATTCAAAAAGATGTGCTTATACAAAGCTACTACTTGCCAACCATGGGCGGTCAGCTCGTAGTAACTTCTGATGAAGATGTCGATATACTTCATAATTTGGTTTTGTAGCGTTCCCTTTCATCTGTATTTCCTTTTACCAATATAATAACCAGTTTGCATAGCAATTCTTAGGAATTGTGAAAATAATTTGTTTTGTAGTGCTTTAATTGATTGGAAATGCGTACCTTTGCTAAAAATAGGAATATAAGAATGATAACAGATTTTACTCATTTCTTGTCATCAATGGGTATTGTATCCAAAGATACAACTGATGAAACAATATCTTTTGAATACAACGGATTGTCATATTTGTTCGTTTCGGACAAAAATGACCCTTATTATATACGCTTAATATTACCAAATATTGAGAACATAAACAATGCTGATGAAATTGATGTTTACAAAAATATCAATTGGTATAATAACAAGTTCAAAGCCGTAAAAATGAGTGTTGTAGAAAATTCAATTTGGTTGTCTATTGAGCAATTTTTGTATTCACGAGAGAACTCCAATAACTTGTTTTTTCGACTAATGAAAATACTTGAAACTGTAATTACCGAATATAGAAGAGGTCAAAACCCTGCTCAATGAAATCAACTTCCATAAAAAGTCCTAACTCACCGCACTTTTGGTGGATAATTAGTACATTGGGACTTACAATAATTGCATTGGTGGCATTTGTACTTACAAACAGAATAGCTTGTGCTAATAAGATAATGGATTATATCTCATACGCATCAGTCATTCTTTCTATAACGCTATCAGTTTTTGCATTACTATATACGTACACATCAAATGTACAAATACAACAGCAATTTGAAAAGATAAATTCAGCCGCAGATAATATTACATCTGCTTCAGAACGACTAAAAACAACGACTGGGAAATTAGACGAAAATTTAGGTACAATTCTTCAACACTTAGAAAGTATCGATATAAAACAGCAAGAAATTAGCAATAATATCAACACGACATTGTCAAGACCTGATATAACGAATATCCCTAAACAAGAATAACCCGTCAAAGTTTGTATATGTAAATTATGGGGCTAATTTATTCCCCCTCACCTATAGGAATTTGGTAATTAAAATAAACTCAATTATGAAACAAAGAACAAAGTCAATCCTCATTTATATTGGGGGTATTGTGACAGGAATTATCTTGATGTTCCTGTTTGCTTTTATTGTCAATGCTACTTCTAATCGCTTTAATGAAGGAGTTGCTCTTTTTGAAAAGCCAGGGCAAGCAATACCGTCTCCAGAATTTTATGTAATTCAAGTGGACGAAGAAGGAAATGCTATTGCGCAAGGTCATTTTGGAACATTTGTTCTATTTCAAGAAAAAAATGGAAAGTCATTTTATGATGGACAAATGATAAAAGTTCCAGCAGGCAAGATTGCACGGCAAATCGGAACCTACCGATATGAGAATACAGAACAGATGATCAAAACAATACCTATTGTCGATTTTTTCAACAAGTAAGAATAAAGGATTCCTCGCTAAAAATTAGTTAAAGGAAGCCTTTATTCTTACAAAAAATTGTCATATTCGTAAAAGATTACAAATCGTCGTATTCTATTTGTTTGTTCTTCGTTGCATTCTTTTTATAGTTGATGAGGTCTGTATAACTAATAACATTATAGTAATCATATTTATCTTCGTCATAATAAATGCTTAGAGAAATATTCCCGTTCTCAAGGTAAAAATAGGCGTCTTTTTCTTTGTTTTCCCCATCATTTTCTTTACCGCACAACAATTGATTTTGGTATTTGTTGGTAAGTTGTGGATATATACGGATATATTTGTTCCAAGCTTGATTGTAACTACAATTACTCAGAAAGACCGTTACTTCATAAACGATCTTAGTATATGGATTGAATTGAACTGTTATAAAACGATTCGATTCACCCATAAAAGTGCCATAAAATCCTCTTGTACCTTTATCAAGCCTCGTACTTACTTTGTAGTCATACCTTATACCTTTGGCTCTGAGTTTTGCAGAGAATTGGTCAATTGTACCTGTAATGGGTATCCCCATAAAGGTCAAGTGTTGTTTGGAATTACGATTTGCCACAAGAGCATCAAGTGAATCGGTCTCAGCGGAATCACTTACGAGCACTTCAACTCTTTCAATGCTAATTTTATTTGCATTGGCTTTATGACCAAACGTAAAGCAAAAGATTAAAATCAGAATTTTGAAAAATACTTTCATAGTTGTGTCTTTTTAATAGTTGCAAAGATAATTATAATCTTCTACATAAAAACCTCCATTCCATTTATTTCAAACACGCACACATCTCTCAACTGTCGGATTTCATTGCTATCCAGCAATTTCATTCTTCGCGTGCCTTTGTAGAAGTCGTAGCGAAGCGAGATGCAGCGGTGCCAGCATTGGATTTCACCCGAGCGCGTCCATAGTTTGAGATCTACGGGTTCAGGAGATTGGAGCATACGTTTGAGCGTGGTGATATGGATAGCGTGGGGCATTAGTCAAAAGTATTGTTGTAAACCTGGTTGAAGATATTATGTGAGCGAGGAACGGTAAAAGGCACCTGCTTGCGAAGCGGTTTCCACTTGAACTTCACATGATTGTTAACATTGGTGGCATCAGAAAGTTCACTCTCGATGTCAGTAATAAGAATGGAACTGCCCACAGGAAGTCTGACATCTCGAATACATCGGGAATGCTCGAAGTGAAATCGTATGTCTGCGGATTAAAGTTGAAATTCATAAGCGTTGAAAGAAAAAGCCAGGAAACGTGATAACCCTCGCAATATCGCACAAACCTCGGGTTACGGAAAAGACCGTCCTTTCGGGCGATCCTTTCTTTCAGCTTCAAGCCGTAGCATTGGCTCTCTTGCGTGTAGTGCGCTTGGCGGCAGGCTTTCTCGTGCGCTTGGGTGTGGTGGTAGGAGCGGCAGAGACGGGCTGCATGGGAGCAGGGGCAGAACCCTCGGGGGCGGTGGCGGGCGCCTTGCTTCGTGCAATCTCGTGAAGCAAGGCGCTTGCCATCGCCCCACACATCATAGTCCTATCCATATACTTCCACCTCTCCCACTCCCCCACACCCAAGCGCACGAAAAAGCCGCCATGCGCACAGCAAGAGAGCCAATGCGCACGGCGGCTGAAAGAAAGGATTACTCTAAAGAGTGGTCTGTAGATGTAATACGAAACCTAATCGGGAGACGGAACCAAACAGCTACGGGACGACCATAGTCTTTTGCCGGTATGAATCGAGGCAATTTGCGTACTACAGCTGCAGCAGCCTGGTCACATTCACGTGAGAGTGATTTTTCAATTTTTACATTACTAACAAGACCATCCACACCAATCATGAAACGAAGTACTACAGTCCCTTGCAGTTTCATCTCTTTGGCGATTTCTGGATATTTTATATTTTTGTTTATGAACTGAAGTAGGGCTGCCTCGCCGCCAGGAAATTTTGCTTGGACCTCAGGCATGTAATTATCAGGGTCCTCGGGTTCCATTGGCATCTTATCATATATGGCTTTTAGACGGCTCTCAGATTCTCCATAATCAACTACCATTCCATCATCATCATCATCTATTTTAGAATCCTCTCCTCCGAATTTAATCATGTTTTTACTAAGCACTTGCTTAGTGCCATTCATATATGTTAATATCACTTTTGAAATACTCATATTTGATGCTGAACTTGAGACATAATATGGAGAATCGTCCCACTCCCAACTACCTAAATCGCCAGTCTCTACAGGACCAACACCTTTAAAATGTCCTTTTCCACAAATATCATTCACATCATTCGTAACATACCAATAGACATCAATATATTTAATTGTTTTACTATTCAGATTTGTGTACTCGAAGTTGAAAGTCACATATCCATATTCAGTACCCCACCCCCAATCACCAAAATATCCAAATGGAGCAAGTTTTTTCGCTTCATTAAAAGCTTCAAGAGTAAAGCTTGCAGACATATAACCTACAAGGTCATTACCTAGTATTTTTGAGTGTAAATCTAAACTATCCCGATAAACTTCACAATGATACTTGAAATCTTTGTAATTCGCCAAATTAGAAGGAATTTTTGCAACATGTCCTAAGGCGATTTTTTGATTATAATATCCCTTAGCTAGTGTAAAGAAATAAATAGAGTCATTCTTAATTCCCAAACATGTTAATGAATCCTTAGCAATACTTTTATCACATATTGAACAATGCAACTCAATCCTTCCTGTTGGAACAGATCTCCAATCATAATTGGCTTTATAAGCGAGTTCTCTATCTTTTTTGATTTTCTCATTTCTCTTCCTGATTTCTGCCAATGCTTTTTCGTGTGCTATAGAATCTTCAATAAACTTTTTTCTTGCCAAGTAAATACTATCTCTTCGATTTTTATTATATTGTTCCATTTTGAAGGAAAGGTCCTCAGTGCACTTCTTAGATAGTTCCAAAGCTTCCTCTGTTTTTAATTGTGGAATATCTGGATTTTTCTTTACAATCTTAGCATAGTCCTTGTTCAACGTTACAACAAAATTTCCATTTGCAGTAAGGACATATAAGTTGTGAGTTTTTTTATCATAAGCATAGTTTTTCGTTACTCCATAGATACTATTCACCATAACATCTTGTGATGGTTGGTAGAATCCTTTAGCATCTTTCTGAAAGAGTACTAAAGCCTTTCTCATGAAAGAATTCTCACTTGTATATTGTCCACGCGCTCCAACCGAGAACAACAGTAGTACAAAAAAGAGGAATGATTTTATTAGTTTCATTATATGCAGTTTTTTAATTAATAGAAAGGATATACCCCTAGGCAGACGACTACTTCATTTTTCTTAATTTATTAATAAGAATTTCCAAATCTTTCATTTGCTTTTTAAATGGCACAATGTTAAATGCCAGCCATACATCATTGGTAGGCAATGTATTAGTGGATGCTCTACTCATTGAAGAAAGTTTCCCATCCATAAATGTAAACTCAAAAATTTCTTTTTTCTTTCTAGATGAGTTGTAAAACGGAACTTCATATCCTCGTGGTGTAACATGCACTTTTTTGTTGCCAAGTCTTTTTGTCACGCTTTCTATTGACTCACCAATTTTGAAGTAAGAAAAAACTTTGTCTGCGTCAATTTTTGAAATAAGAAGTTGGCGAAATTTTATTAGATCTAATTCCTTAATATATGCTTCTTCCGTTTCCTCGCTTAAACTATCGCAGAAAGTTGTATCTTGCTTCTCTGCCGTAGAATATACAATCATCTCTTTTGTTCGACCAACAACATAATACCTTGTAACAGACAAATAATCGTTGTCTGTTCTTACAAGAAGTGTGTCGGGAACATCTGTTTGAGCAAATACATAGTTACCAACAAAGGATAGCAATAAAGTAATAAAATATTTTATCATGTGTAAACTTGTTTCTTGTTTTGCAAATATACGCATTTATCTCACTCCACCCACAAATCCTCCATAAAAATCATGCTGTGAGAATTTCGCACACCCAATATACAGCGTATCGAAAGCATCTGTGCCATCGGTACGGTGCTCCAACAAGTCCTCCTCTGATTCGGGATTCTTCTCAGTGGACTTGTTTTTGCGAAAGCCATTTCTTCCGCGTTCCGCGCCAGCACTTTGTATGGCAAGAATAAGGTCATCATTGTTTTGGCGGTTGAAATAAGGCATCAAGCGTTGCTTGCCTGAAAAACCTTGGTTGATGAGCAAGTACTTTTCATCATGGCGCATGGGGTTGCCAAGATATACATCTTGCACACTCCAACCATGACGTTCAAATTCATGCACAACTACCCAATGAAAGTCTTGATCGTTCACGGCATAGTTTGAACCAAGAGCAGTGGCATCATAGTAATAGATGACACTGTGGTTGGCATGAGGCGCATAGTACGTGCAGAAGTCGGCAATGAGCGCAGGGATTTTGCGCTCAAATTTTACGTAGAAAGATTTGAGTACATTTAGGCGGTTGCCGCGAGACTGACCGCACACAACCCAATTGATATTGGCATTGTAGTCCATGCCAACACAAAACTCAAGGTCAGCATTGATGCGGCAATTTAAGAACGAGTGGAGAGAAAGATGTCCAAAGCTATACGCTCAGCCCCTCTCAAAAAGCACATAGCCTTGCCACTTCACGAGATTGGCGGAACAAGGTGCTCGTCACCGCCCCACATCTAAGCTCTGCTCCATGTAGCCCACCTCTCCCACTCCTCCACACCCAAGCACACGAAAAAGCCGCCATGCACACAACAAGAGAGCCAATGCGCACGGCGGCTGAAAGAAAGGATCGCCCGAAAGGGAGGGCTTGGAATAAGTTATTCCTTAAAAGAATCTAGTTCAGAAGCATCATAAGTTGTAATGCCAGAGAACCAACCTCTATCACAATTTATACGGTTGCCTCTGACTCCAACGACTTTCATCTTTCCTCCATATTTCTTATGAGTGACATAATCACCCATCTTGAAGTTATGGGTTATGACATCTTTTTTTGTCTGCTCTTTTTCCTGTTCTTCTTTCTCTAGAACTATTTTCTGAGATTGCGTTTGTGGACGCTCTTGTCGTTCCTGTACAATTGTCATTTTAAGTTCATGTACTTCCCTCGTAAGCTGTTCCACGTTATTTGTCATACCCCAAATCTTAAAGAATAGAATGAGACAAAGAACACTCCATACAAGAGCTAATAGATAAGCGAATACTTCCATTGATTAAGGTAATTTTATTTTATCAAGTGAATCCTTAGGTACCGCAACACCAAGAAGAATTATGCCTGAAACTATAAAAAAATAGCCAAATCCTTTTTGAACTATTTCAGCTACATCTGCTGCATTTTTTGCAGCTATTGCCGCTGCGTTTTGTATGCCTGTATAAGCATCTCCACCATATGTCTTTTCAGATACATACGAACCAGCACATTCGTCAAAACATTTATGGCTAAAATAGAACGAACATAGTGCAGCAACTACAAAAATAAGAGATTTTATATACCTCATAGACTAAAAATTAGAGTTAATATTTATATTACAAAATTACGAATATTAGCGATATTGTTGACAATCCTTTTGTATGTTCTTAAACATATTATCTCACACCACCCACAAATTCCCAATAAAAATCATGCTGCGGGAACAGCACCTGCATATACAAGCACCTACCCCACGCACACCTCCCCCAAAACGCAACGCACAATGTATACCTTTGTGTATTCTGCCCCCATATTTGCTTGATTCGTTATTTTGTCTACACTCTGCACTTTCGTTCGTAACCCGTTGATTATTAACACGTAAATCAGTGTATGCACCACATCATTTCAACTACACGGACATCTGCACTTTTCTTTTTCAACAACTCCACGGCACGGTTACGACTGAGAGCCAAAACTGATATGGGAGGGCGGAAATGCTATCGGAGCTACAGAAATGCCTCGCCCCCATTACATAGAAATGCCTGCAGACTATACTGTTGCCACAGCACCTCGTGTACGGTGTAACAGATTGCTGCCTGCACCAACACTTTCAAACTTAAGAAGTGTAGACTGTAGTGCAGATAGTGTAGACAAAATGCTATGGTGTATACACCGCATTTTGCGTTGATAATCAATACAAAGCGTAACAAAAGTGCAGAGTGCAGACAAAAGAGCGAAAAGACTCATAAGGCAGTGTATATCATAAGCAGGTATTCTGAATTAGTCGGTATGGATTGATGCGTTGTTTGTAACAGAAGCTTTGGTTAAAGAATGAGCGTAGCGAGCTACGCGTACAATGCAACCTAAATTTAGAAGATAAACAATGTGCCAAAGCATATCGAATAATGCAAAGTACTATTATATTGATATGTATTGACGGACGACTGCACCGATTTCTTGAGAAGCACCATGAGAGACACCGCGGTGAGGCGAATCTGGTGCAAAACCATTAAGAACGTCCGACTGTGATACAGACAAAAAAAGGAGGCCAAAGCCTCCCTAAAAATAGATCTCACTATATGCAAGACGTTTGCTAAAAATTCACATTCAGCCCCAAAGACAATAGTTCATTGAACTCAAAATTCGATTGGCCTTCCGAACGTTTCCGGCTGTCATCAAAGCGAGGGAACAAAAAGACCCTTGCAGACAAGTAGCGGTTAATTGAGAGGTTGAAGGTATTTTCCCACTCCAATTGTGTCGAAGAGTAATCGGTAAAGAAGTAAATGCGTCCACTCCAACTCACATTTTTTACTATGTTCCAGGTGTAATTGACCGTCACATTCGAACCATACTCCCATTTAGAATGATGCTTACCACTTGAAACGCCAAAATCCTTGATAAGAGAAGGTCGACCTACATATTTTAATTTTAAGGCCAGAGGAGACAATGTCGCATTTACCTTGAAGCGGCCATTACGTGATGACTGCTGATAATCCATACCAATAGAAAGCAGAGACTCGAATGGTGACATAAAATCAGAATAAACCTTTTCGTCGTTGGCCTTATAACCTTTGTAAAACTGGGTCCAACTCTGCAACATGATGGTGTAGTACCAATGTTTAACCGCACGCAAACCAAGTTTGTTCGTCAAACGCAATAAATCGGAATTTGTTTTATACTTATGTTTTTCGTCATTGTGCGATGTTTGAAACCCTAACTTCATCTCAAGTTTGTTGTCAAACGTCAGTTTACGCTGGTTATTATAATTTGCTTCTATCACTGTAGCTGCCAACAGGGCGTTATGACTCTCCCCTCCTTTGTACCAATTATCTGAAACATAGCTTTGGGTAAACTGTAAAGAGAAGTTCGTTTTGAAGTTCCAAAAATTGGGTTTTCTGACAACAATGCCATAATTACCATCACCAGCAGGCAAAGGCAATTTATCAGACGAGCTATTATCATAATGTTCAGACAACATCAGTTCAGGCGGTTCTGGCTGTTCCTCTATATTAGCTACCGGTTGGTGTATAGAATCGGGCAGTGCGATCTGAGGCTGCATCAAGCAGCCTTGTACTAAAGCATAATCAGTATGTTTCAATATTTCAAGTTTTGGTGCACTTAGTGAGCCATTTATTACTGGCTTACAATCAGTTAACGAGAACAATCTATTTAATACTTGAGCATATAAAGATGGTTTGCAGACAAGTGACACATAGTAAGGATTAACCAACGAATCTGAGGGTATATAAGAAGATATTCCCAGCTTTATTGAATCCATCTTCATTAAGGCACGCTTCACTATCCGTTGGTTAGCATCGTTCACCGAGTTATCATGCGCAACGTGATAATGTGATTTGTTTGCAAAAACAAACGATGCAGACGTAAACCATAGAAACCCCAATAACATACATGGCAATATATTCGCAGTATATTTGTTCTTTTGCATATATTCGATTATAAATAGGTGTTCAAAATCATTTTATACAACCAGCAGGTGACATTTTCACATTGAAAGCACATTCTCGAAACGCATCTGTTCCTCTTCGCTCTCGGCCACATCGCCCGTTCGATTCGTTTCCCCGTTATCGGGGGACAGAAGCCCTTACCGATGGAAACATCTGCGTCCCGATAACGCACTTTCAATGTAAAAAAGTTTTTGAACACCTACTAAGATATTGTACATATGTGGCATTTTACAAGGCCACAAGTCTATTTGTTTCGCGAAGTTAAGCATTTATTCAGCAAAAAACTTTGTCAGTCAATGATAATAATCTATTTTTGGCTGATTTTTCAACATTAAATGCGACTACAGCCATGATGAGACAGCTAAAAATAACAGTTGCCATAACGTCTCGCGGCAGCGAAGCGCTTGAACGTTACCTGCAAGATATTAGCAAGGAAGAAATGGTCAGCACAGATGAGGAAGTGGAACTGGCTAAACGAATTCGCCAAGGTGACAAGAATGCACTTGAGAGATTGGTGAAAGCCAACTTGCGTTTTGTTGTTTCTGTTGCCAAACAGTATCAAGGCCAAGGATTAGAGCTCACAGACCTTATTAACGAGGGCAATGTGGGACTCATAAATGCGGCAATGAAGTTTGACGAAACACGTGGCTTCAAGTTTATTTCCTACGCTGTTTGGTGGGTTCGTCAAAGCATACTGCAGGCATTGGCAGACAAGAGCCGACTCGTAAGATTACCATTAAACCAAATTGGCTATGTGAGTAAAGTTAATCACTTTTATCACGATTTCATGCAAAAGAACAACAGGGCACCCTCCCTTGATGAAGTGGCTGACGCCCTTGGCATGGAAAAGAGCAAGGTGAACGCGGCCCTTCTCACATCAGGCAAACATATATCAATGAATGCCCCCTTGATAGATGATGAAGACAGTTGTCTGCTCGACCTACTGACAAATGACGACAAGGGCAACGCTGACTCATCGTTAATTTCAGACTCTCTCAAAGAGGAAGTGCATCATGCACTGGACTTATTGCCAGAAAGAGAGTCGCAAGTCATACGAATGTACTTTGGAATAAACACGCCGGAGCTTAGCCTTGAAGAAATAGGTGAAAAACTCAACTTGAGCAGAGAGCGAGTCAGACAGATTAAAGAAAAAGCACTCACTTTGTTGCGCAACGCACAAATAGGAAGCGTATTAAAAGAGTATTTATAAGGAATAAGAACAAAAGCATACATTTGTCTTGCATATTTCACGTCGACATACTGATATTTTAGAGCTAACGGAGGCAAAGAGGTGCATTTGTCAAATAAAATAAGTAACTTTGCCACATAAACATATCTTATCAATATTGAAAACGAAGCACATGAGTAAAATTGCACAAACGATATCAGCCATTCTGATTATACTATTTACCTTTTGCACAAACATGCAAGCAGGTAACAGAAAGAGCGAAACTGTGTACGCCTTTGCATACGGCACTTGTTTTAATGATTCTATCATTTACTTATCAACCGTAGAGAAGCTCGACAGTGCTAATATCGACCCAAAGACAAAGTTCTTAACCGAACGAAAGTTTTACGCTAACAACTTTAAGTATTTCCTTGATAATCAGTACAAAGAAATACACACGTGTGCCATATTCTTCAACAAAAGCAAAGAGAAATTAGAAAAGACATATATTAAGCTACGACGCAATACAAACAAAGACAAGCACAGCACGTTAGTTGAAATTCCATTGTCAACATTCAGTTTATCAAAGATACAATGAGTCAACGCTACTAACATATATTTTTAATACATTGGAAACATTACTCTTCAAGGTGGCGGATTTGTGTTTTGCATTACACGCGCCACAAACACAGATCTTAAAAAGGCTCTTACCATCATACGCGCCATTTAACATTGACAAGGCAGACGGCAAAATTATGCTTAACGCCTTCGTCGAGAACGGACGCGTCAGCGCAGAGCCAGAAGGTGAGGAACTCGGCCAATTTGATTGCGGAGGCACGAACCATGGCATATACAAGTACAACACTGGTTACAAAATCATCATAAGCACAATTGAGGGGCACTTGGCTTCGGCCATGATTGCGAACAACGATTTCAGCAAATGCGAAATTTCGCTCTTCGGCAATGAAAACGACCAACAATTTGGGCTCGGAAACGCCATGATGATAGCTTTTGCCTTTTCGGCCGCATACTACGACACGCTGCTGATGCACTCGTCTGTCACTATAAACGACGGCTACGGCTACCTGTTCTTAGGTAAAAGTGGCACAGGCAAGAGCACACATTCAAGCCTGTGGCGCACATACATACAAGGATCGGATCTACTAAACGACGACAACCCTGCTGTACGCGTCAAAGGCGAAAACGAAATTATTGTCTATGGCACACCCTGGAGTGGAAAAACGCCATGCTATAGAAATTTGCAGTATCCCATAGGCGCTTTTGTACGCTTGGAACAACACCCGCAAAACATCATTGCTAAGGAATCGCCTTTGAAAGCTTTTGCATCAATAATATCGTCGTGCTCCACCATGATATGGGATAAACCATCGTACGCACACATCATGCACACGGCCGAAGCCGTTGCAAAAAAGATTGCTGTATATTATCTGAAATGCAGAGCTGATGAGGAAGCAGCCAAACTCAGCTACCAAACAATATCTAAACACTAAAATGGAAACGCGCAAGATACAAGTTCCGAATGACGTACTCATTGCCGAAATTAAACGCATGCTCGACAAGGGGCATAGCGCAACTTTCAGAGTAAAGGGCTACAGTATGCGGCCATTCTTAGAAAACGAACGCGATATTGTGAAAATTGAGCAGACTCCCGCCGAATCTATCAAGGAAAACGATGTCGTGTTGGCCGAAATTGCGACGAAAAAATATGTTTTACACCGTGTTATAGACCGCACAGACAATCAATTAACACTGCGCGGCGACGGCAACATACAGGGCATTGAGCATTGTCTCGACACTGACGTGGTGGGCATCGCCACCGCCTTCTATAGAAAAGGTAGAGCCAAACCAGACACCATTGACGGCATGAAATGGAAACTATACAGCAATATATGGCTGTTCCTCACACCATTCAGACGTATACTACTTGGCATATACCGCAGATTGCCATTCAAATTATAAGTATTCACCTCACAACACAACCATACCGATATTTATGAAAATCAAAAAAGGATTTGAGCTACGTGACATCTGTGGCGAAAAGGTTATTATGGCTACAGGCATTGAGAATGTAGACTTTAACCAAATGATCGCTCTCAATGAAAGTGCTGCCTATTTGTGGCAGTCAATTACCGACAAAGACTTTGATGCCAATACGCTTGCCACCCTATTGTGCGAAAATTACGAAGTGAGCGAGCAAGAGGCACTTAACGATGCCCACAGCATAATTAAGGAATGGCTTGAGCAAGGCATTATCGAAGCCTGATACAGGTTTACAAATACGGTTGAACATACAATCAACACCAAAACAAACAATATAAAACTTATGAAAGAGCTTTCTCTCAAGTACGGTTGCAACCCCAACCAAAAACCAGCCCGCATATACATGGAACAGGGCGAACTCCCCATCGAAGTGTTGGGTGGACGCCCAGGATACATCAATTTTCTTGATGCACTTAATGGTTGGCAACTTGTTCGCGAACTTAAGGCTGCAACAGGCATTCCTGCTGCTACTTCATTCAAACACGTTTCGCCAGCTGGTGCTGCGGTCGGAATACCTATGAGTGAAACACTCAAAAAGATATATTTCGTTGACGACATTAGCGAACCTCTCTCGCCTATCGCCACAGCCTATGCACGTGCACGCGGCGCCGACAGAATGTCTTCGTATGGCGATTTTATTTCATTATCTGACACTTGTGACAAGGCAACAGCGCTTATAATCAAAAGAGAAGTCAGTGATGGTATCATCGCACCAGACTACACACCTGAAGCGCTCGAAATATTACGTGCAAAGCGAAAGGGTACATACGTTATCTTAAAAGTAGACCCAAGTTACAAGCCGGCCCCTATTGAACACAAACAAGTATTTGGCGTAACATTTGAGCAGGGACGTAATGAAGTAGACCTTACAAGCGACAGTCTTTTTGAAAATATCCCAACGGATAGCAAGAACTTTAGCGAAGAAGCGAAACGAGATCTTAAGATTGCACTCATCACGCTCAAATATACCCAATCAAACTCTGTTTGCTATGTTAAAGACGGACAAGCCATTGGCATTGGTGCCGGACAACAAAGCCGCATTCATTGCACCAGACTGGCTGGCAACAAAGCCGATATTTGGTGGCTGCGCCAGCACCCTAAGGTGATGAACTTGCCCTGGGTGGAAAAGATCCGACGTGCCGATCGTGACAACACCATTGACATATACATTTCTGAAGACCACGACGACGTACTGGCTGATGGCACATGGCAACAGTTCTTCACCGAAAAGCCAGAAGTGCTAACCATGGAGGAGAAAAAAGCCTGGATTGCACAGAACACCGAGGTATCGTTGGGGTCAGATGCATTCTTCCCATTTGGCGACAATATTGAACGCGCCCACAAAAGCGGTGTACAATATGTTGCACAAGCTGGCGGCAGCGTACGTGACGACCATGTTATAGCTACATGCAACAAATACGGCATGACCATGGCATTCACTGGCATACGCCTTTTCCACCACTAAGCCTCAACTCGACAATGACTACTACACGCAAAGCGTCTGACGACGAGATTACGCAAGCCATGATGTCGGGGATAACCTTTAAGGGAGCCAAACTTAAAAAAGCCACGGCTGAAGCAAAGGTTAAAACAAAGGCTAAGAAGAAAACTTATATTACAGGCCTGCATGGTTCAGGATCAGCGAAGAAGAAAGCTGAAATCCGCCAACGACGCGCCAACCGCCACAAGAACAAGTGACAAACTATAGGTTTTTCAATTACCTGTTTACGCCCCAACAATAACAAGTTGACACAACAAATTTAAGCGCGTGCAACAAATGAATATAATTTGTTGCACGCGATTTTTTATAAATTCGAGAGTGTTTGTGATAAAACGTACCTTGCTTAAAGCAATATAAGTAGGTGTTCAAAATTATTTTATACAATCAGCAGGTGCCATTTTCACATTGGAAGCACATTCTCGAGACGCATCTGTCCCCTTCGGCCTCGGTCACATAGCCCGCTATGCTCCCTCACCCGAAGGGAACGTCTGCGCCCCGATAATGCACTTTCAATGTAAAAATAATTTTGAACATCTACTTATCTGCAATAAATGCACCTTTTCTCAATGATTTTGCGTAAGTTTGCATGAGATATAACACAACTGCAGATATGAAACAGCCCATCATCAAGCATTGTTAACAATCTGCGTAATAAAAAAAGAATAAATTATACCAGATCATGTCTTGTATACTAAATATTGAGACCTCTACAAACGTGTGCTCGGTAGCCCTTTCACAGGATGGCGTTTGTTTATATGAGGACGTTAACATGGAAGGTCCTTCTCATGCACAAGTCCTTGCCGGATATGTAAAAAATGCGGTATCATTTGCCGACAGCCATGCTATTCCAATCGATGCCATTGCCATTAGCAAAGGGCCTGGGTCATATACTGGATTGCGCATAGGCGTGTCCGAAGCAAAAGGCGTAGCCTATGGCCGTGACGCCAAGCTTCTGTCGGTGCCGACACTCAAGTTACTTACTGTGCCCATTCTTTTAGGACACGAAGAACTGCCCGAAAACGCCCTGTTATGCCCTATGATTGATGCCCGGCGTATGGAGGTATATTGCGCGCTCTACGACCGTGCACTAAACGAGGTCGTACAGACTCAGGCACTGGTAATTGACTCCGATTCGTTCAAAGAATACCTTGACAAGCAACCGATATACTTCATGGGGAATGGCGCAGATAAATGTGTTGAAACTATACAACACCCCAATGCACATTTTATTAAGAATATCGTTCCCCGGGCAAAGAACATGATACCATTAGCAGAAATGGCCATGGCCAAGGAACAATTTGAAGATGTTGCATACTTTGAACCATTCTATCTCAAAGAATTTGTGGCAACGAAAAGCAAGAAATTGCTCTGAAAAAAGCACATCACACATTTAGACTATCTTCATCATTAAAGACATGACGGCAAACAACACTACAGAGTATAGCATGCCCCACCCTACTACGCATGAGACGCTTGAATATAATTCAACTCGTGCCACTCTAAAACTGCCAGAGTATGGAAGGCTTGTTCAAAACATGATAGAATATGCCATTACAATAAAAGATAAAGACGAACGACAACTATATGCCGAAGCCATTGCCAATGTAATGATAGGGCTCAACCCCAAAATGAAGGACGTGCCTGACTATCAGCATAAGATATGGGATCACTTAGCCTATATTGCAAACTATCAATTGGACATTGACTATCCATTCGAAATAACCGAGCATAAGGGCGAACGTGTTAAGCCAGAAAAGCTGTCATACCCCAAAGGGAATATACGCTTCCGTCATTATGGCCGTCTGTTAGAAAGAGCCATTTCACAACTAAAACAAACTGCTGATGGTCCCGAACGCGACGAACTTATACGACTTATTGCAAACCGCATGAAACGCAACCTTGCCGACTGGAAGGGAGATGGCGTACAAGACACAAAAGTCGCACGTGATATCAGTTTCTACACCGAAGGAGAGATTCAACCCGATTTCTCAATCCCCGGAAACGAATTGATGCAAATTGGCGAGAACCGCTTCCGCACGAGAAAGAACAAAGGTATGTTCTAAGCAAATCATTTGCTAACATGGGCCATAATCAAACCAAACAAGCCCAAACAGTCAGGCAAGCACACATGCCACCTATATTAAAAACGATATTAAAGCTACACAACATATATGAGTACGTTTATCATTGAGGGAGGACATCGCTTAAAGGGCGAGATAACACCACAGGGCGCTAAAAACGAAGCTCTTCAAGTGATATGTGCAACGTTGCTAACCCAAGAGAGTGTCCGCATACAAAACATTCCCAACATACTGGACGTTAACAACCTAATAGCACTGCTTGAGCAAATGGGCGTCACCACTCAATGGAATGGCAAGGGGGATTGCACATTTTGTGCAGCACACATTAACCTCGACTATCTGCTGAGTCCTGAATTTTTAGAACGTTGCTCACGTCTTCGTGGTTCGGTTCTTCTCATAGGACCACTCGTTGCCCGGTTTGGAAAGGCTACCATTGCCAAACCCGGAGGCGACAAAATCGGACGCAGACGGCTCGATACGCATTTTTACGGCTTGCAAAAGCTTGGTGCACGTTTTTTCTACGACGAAGACGGTGGCACATACCACATCGAGGCACCCAAGCTTAAAGGTACATACATGCTGTTAGACGAGGCCTCTATTACCGGCACCGCCAATATCATAATGGCAGCAGTCTTGGCCAAGGGCACAACAACCATCTACAATGCTGCATGCGAGCCATACATACAACAATTATGCCACTTGCTTAATCAAATGGGGGCACGCATTTCGGGCATTGCCTCAAACCTGCTCACCATAGTCGGTGTCAACGAGTTGCACACGGCAACACACCGTATACTACCCGACATGATCGAAATTGGCTCTTTCATTGGCATGGGAGCCATGGTAGGCGACGGATTAATTATACGACAGGCTGGCGTCAAACAACTTGGCATCATTCCCGAATCTTTCCGACGTTTAGGAATCAAACTTTACATAAAGGGTGATGATATTCTGATACCCGCTCAAAAGCACTATCAAATAGAGTCATTCATCGATGGATCATTCATGACGCTGGCTGACGCCCCTTGGCCCGGACTCACGCCCGACCTTTTGAGCGTACTAATCGTCGTGGCCACTCAAGCACGCGGTACGGTGTTATTCCATCAAAAGATGTTTGAAAGCAGACTCTTTTTTGTTGATAAACTCATCGAAATGGGAGCCCAAATCATATTATGCGACCCCCATCGTGCTGTGGTGGTTGGCCACGACCACAAAATTAAGCTGCGCGGACGCCGCATGGTATCGCCCGACATTCGAGCAGGCATTGCCTTGCTCATTGCAGCCCTTAGTGCCGATGGAACGAGCAAGATAGACAACGTTGAGCAGATAGATCGTGGATACGAGTGCATTGAGGAAAGACTCAACCAACTCGGTGCACACATACAGCGCGTATGACACCAACCAAGCACAACGCAAATATTAGTAGTGAAGATTAACCTGAACATGATTCGCCACAACGAAGTTTTCAAAATAGGCTACATAGCAAAGCATCGCGGACTGCGGGGCGAAGTTGAAATGTCGTTTACAGACGACTGCTTCGACCGCGGAACAGCCCCCTACCTCGTACTTGACATGGACGGTATACTCGTACCTTTCTTTTGGGAGGAGTATCGTTTCAAAAACGACGACACTGTCATTATCAAGTTCGAAGACATTGATAATGAAGCACATGCACGCCAACTCGTAGGGCATGCCGTATACTATCCCAAATCACACATATCACAAACCGATACAGATACGAGTCTTTCATCATACAAAGCACTCACAGGGTACACCGTCTACGACCATGCCAACCAAATGATTGGCACAATCACGCATGTGGACGACTCTTCGGCCAACACACTGCTTACCATCACCACCCAAGACGGAAAGAACTTGTTAATACCATATCACGACGATTTCCTTATAAACTTCGACTTGCGCCAACGTGTCCTACAATTGCACATTCCCCAAGAGCTGCTGTCACTTAATGATGACGGCGCAAACTAAGAGACACGCGAGCATTTACTTATTGCGTACTTTATAAAATAGCACCACTACAACACAACAAAAGAAATAGAGAGGGGAGATAGGAAACAAATACATGTACCAAACTTGTACCTTTTCAGACACTATCCTGTCTTGATAACCCCCAATTCCCTACCCTGTTTTTACTGTTAACAAATTACACCTCATCGCGTAATCCTTGACCACATACCCCATCACATGAAAAAAATAGCCATACTGGGATCGACAGGTTCAATAGGCACGCAAGCGCTTGATGTCATCAAGCAGCATCCCGACCAATTCCAAGCACACACCCTCACTGCCGGCAGTAACGCAGAGCTGTTAATAAAGCAGGCACGCGAGTTCAAGCCCGATACAGTAGTCATTGCCAACGAAGATAAATACACTGCAGTATCTCAAGCACTGTCCGATCTACCTATAAAAGTATACGCAGGTCCCGATGCCCTGTGTCAAGTGGTTGAGAGCACACAAATAGACATGGTGCTCACCGCTATGGTAGGTTTTGCAGGTTTGCGTCCCACCATTGCTGCAATCAAAGCCGGCAAAGCCATAGCGTTAGCCAACAAAGAGACACTCGTGGTAGCAGGACAAATCATCAGCACCTTGTGCACTACACACAAAGTGCCCATACTGCCAGTTGACAGCGAGCACTCTGCTATATTTCAATGCCTCAATGGCGAAGCCTGCAATCCCATCAAACGCATTTTGCTCACCGCATCTGGCGGTCCGTTCCGAAGTAGTACACTGGCACAACTTGCCACTGTCACAGCCAAACAAGCGTTGCAACACCCCAATTGGAAGATGGGCGCGAAAATTACCATAGACTCTGCCACCATGCTGAATAAAGGCTTTGAAATGATCGAAGCCCATTGGTTGTACAACGTCAAGCCACACGACATACAAATCGTCATCCACCCCGAAAGTATCATACATTCAGCCATCGAGTTTAACGATGGTGCCGTCATAGCCCAGCTTGGCACACCCGACATGCGTTTGCCTATACAATACGCATTCAGCTTTCCATATCGTCTACCATTGCAAGGCAAACGCCTCAATTTGTTCGAGATTGGCACCTTACATTTCGAGCAGCCCGACGCGCAACGTTTTCCGTGCCTCCAGTTGGCCTACGATGCCATTGAACGCAAGGGGAATATGCCGTGCATACTCAACGCCGCAGGCGAAATAACCAATGCTGCATTTCGTAACGAAAGAATTTCGTTCTTGCAAATTCCCCAAATCATAGCACAGGCTATGGAACAAGTTGACTTTATACCACAGCCAACGCTTGACGATCTGTTTCAAACAGACGCAATAACAAGACAAATTACCGAAAGCATTATCTCGAACCATTAAAGTTAGACCGACCTCCTAAATAAATACTACAACGGGGGCGACCTACATGATTTGCTTGCCAATACAATATTTGTCGTTAAACCCAACACACTCATATCAAAACTAAAAAACTCAAACTACAGTGGAAGTATTTTTTATCAGAGCATTACAACTCATACTCTGTTTCTCGCTGCTCATCATATTACACGAAGGCGGACATTTCTTCTTTGCCAAACTATTCAAGGTGCGTGTCGAAAAATTCTGCCTGTTCTTCGACCCCTGGTTAACTCTGTTCAAATTCAAACCCCGCCGCAGCGACACAACCTACGCTTTGGGGTGGTTGCCACTCGGCGGTTATGTTAAGATTGCGGGCATGATTGACGAATCGATGGACACTGCACAAATGAAGCAACCCGTTAAGCCATGGGAATTTCGTGCAAAACCCGCCTGGCAACGCCTCTTCATCATGATTGGCGGCGTATTAGTCAATTTTATAGTTGCCTTCGTTATCTACGCCGCCGTATTATACACCTGGGGCGAGACCTATGTCCCCATGCGCAACATGACACATGGTTTCAAATTCAGCAATCAAGCCAAGAGCATGGGCTTTCGCGATGGCGACATATTATTGGGGGCTGACGGTAAAACATTTACAAAGTTCGACGGCAGCGTCTACCGTGTGCTAAGCGAGGCAAAGTGCGCAACAGTATTACGAGGCGACAAGGAAATAAGTATTCATATGCCCGGGCAACTTAACATGCTCGAAATGATCAAACAACAGCCCCGTTTTATCGAGCCTCTCGTACCATCACTTGTCGATAGCGTCATACCCAACAGCCCCGCGGCCAAAGCTGGCATCAGACCAGGCGACCGCATCACCTCGTTTAACGGTCAAAGCTTTACAACCGTCAATGACTTCAACACCATACGCGGAAAACTGACCGACATGCTGGCCGTAGCCACACACAAGGATAGCGTGGCGTTACGCAATGCCACACTCGTCGTACAACGTGCCACCACACCACCCGACACACTACATGTGACACTTAACGCCGATTACACACTCGGCATTGGCTGGTACAACCCCATGATAAACGACTATAAGAGTATAACACGCCACTACACTGCCCTCCAAAGCATACCAGCAGGTTTCGCACACGGGTGGGAAGTATTGGCAGGCTACGTTGACGACCTCAAATATCTGTTTACCGCCGATGGTGCAAAGAGCGTAGGCTCGTTTGGCGCAATAGGCAGTCTGTTCCCTACAACATGGGATTGGTGCCGTTTTTGGGAACTTACGGCATTCATTTCTCTCATGCTCGCCTTTATGAACATACTGCCAATACCAGCGCTTGATGGTGGACATGTATTTTTCCTCCTCATCGAGGTCATTACACGTCGCAAGCCAAGCGACAAGTTTATGGAGCGCGCCCAAACAATCGGCATGACATTGTTGCTTTTGCTCATGGCCTTTGCCATATTCAACGACTTCCGCAACTTCTTGTTCTAAAAAACGGGCAAACACATATTTACCTTCCCTATTACACCACATATCACGGGGCAATAGATACGCATTTATTGCTGCATGCCAATAGCACATGCAACAATCATGCATATCTATTGCCCCTATATTTTTTCCTCACGCAGAACCTACAGTGCATTTCCGTCAATCCTTATACTATAGTTTGCCCACTCCCCGTCAGCCCACTTGTAAAAGAAAGCGTTTGATTTCACTGCCATCTTACACTTTTTGTATGTAACAAGTTGATATACAGATGTTTCAAGAGTGTAAGATGATTTCGAAGTATCTTACACTCCCCTGCATACATCTTACACACCCCACCCCGCTGCCGTGCAGTCGGTTTGGACGTATGCGGTGGATTATACGCCACAAGGACATAGGAAAACCTGTCGGAGCAACAGACTTTTCTGCTCCCCTATGCCGAGGTATCACCCTCCCGTACTTGTGCCATGTGGCAACATGTGTGGTGTGTAGGTTGTGTGTAGGTGGAATTTGCAGCATCTTACACTAAGTAAAGTATTGATAACCAATGAGTTGCAATATGTTAGTGTAAGATGTAAGATGCTCGGCGTGTAAGTTGTTGTAGTATGGTAAAAGTCCCAAGCACAGTTTTCTCGTCTTGGTCCTTTTATAAATTACTCAACTTTCAGATTTAGCAAGTGCGCTTCGAATAACGGCGGCAATCGTCCATTGTCAAAAGAAAAGGTGATGCACGTGTGGGAGTGATAAGAGCACATAACCGAGCCTAAGTCATGCCGTCACATCAACCATAGTAAGCATGTTGAACGACTGATATACATGTTTACTTCGAACGTAGTAAGCATGTTGAACGACCGATATACATGTTTACTTCGAACGTAGTAAGCATGTTGAACGACCGTTATAAGATAACTCAAGTTTCGTATTAACTCATACGGGCCCAATGAATTATATAGTCCAGGGCAAGCGAAGCGACACCCTGGGTGCGCTATTCAATGGCACAAAAAGTGGTGAAGCCAGGTGCATATCTATTGCCTCTGTATTTTTTCACGCAGAACCTATAAGAGCATTTCCATCAATCCTTATACTATAATACCACAAAGATGTTCTTAAACACGCCATCAGGCAATCTATAAGAAATATAGAACAACAGCTATATGCCGAATTCAAGTATTTTTGTAAAGATCTTAGCAACCCCAAAAATACATACACTACTTGCTACACATGATACAGCACTTATTAAAAGACGGCATATTGGCCATTTGTTGCAGCCTGATGGTAGCTTGCGACATGATAGACTATCACCCATACGACACAAAAATTGATGGTGTGCACAACATCAATCAGCAGAATTGTGAACGTATCAAACAACAATGCGCAAACCGTAGTTCCATAAAATTTGCGGTTATAAGTGATACACAAAGATGGTATGACGAAACCAAAGATGCTGTATCAAGCATAAATAACAGAACGGACATCGACTTTGTCATACACTGTGGCGACATCTCAGATTTTGGTGTAACCAAAGAATTTACCCTACAACGTGACATTCTACAAAAATTACGTATACCATACGTCGTCATCCTGGGCAACCACGACTGCTTAGGAACAGGAGGCGACACTTTCCGTTATATCTTTGGCAATCCTAATTTCACTTTCGATGCAGGAAAAACGCATTTCGTATGCCTCAACACGAATGCTTTCGAATACGACTACTCAACTGCCATTCCTGATTTTACCTTTATACGCGATGACCAAAGCTGCATTTCACCTCATATAACAAATACCATCGTGGCCATGCATGCTATGCCACATTCCGACCAATTCAACAACAATGTAGCCGACGTGTTTGAATATGAGATATCAAAATACCCTCAACTTTTATTCTGCTTATGCGGACACGGTCACCATCGCACCGTTAACGACATCTTTGGCGATGGTATGAATTATTTTGAATGCGGCTCTGCAAAAACACGCGAATATTTAATCTTCACGATAAAAGACGGGAACTATGATTACGAAGTCGTTCGATATTAAACATCTCTTGCACATAATCATACTCATGTTCGCATGCAGTATTTTAATGTGTGCCACCACCTATGCACAAAGTAATGACACCATAAAGGCACAATCACCCTCACTGTACGAATTACGCCATGAAAGATATATAAAAAGGTGGAACAAACTTATTCCAAATCAAGCTACCGTTCAATACGCTGGCAGCATTGGCATGTTCAGTGCGGGAGCAGGTTGGCGCTATGGCAGAAACCATCATTGGGAAACCGATTTACTGTTAGGCTTTTTGCCGAAATATCATTCCGAAACAGCACACATGACATTCACCATAAAGGAGCGTTATATTCCGTGGCATTGCAAAATCAGCTCCAGATGGGATATTGAACCACTAACAACCGGCATATTCTTTAACACCATTTCAGGTGAAGACTTTTGGAAACATCAGCCCTCACGCTACCCGAAGCACTATTACGGATTTTCGACAAAGATACGTTCCAATGTATTCTTAGGACAGAGATTGCGTTACAACATTCCCAAACGAAAGCGTCTGTTTCATCAAGCAGTGTTAGTATATTACGAAATCTCATCATGCGACCTGTACATTGTGTCAAAAGCCACTAACAAGGATTTTCCATGGCGCGAAACGCTTTCGCTCGCCATAGGAGTTAAATGGGAACTATAAAAAGCAGTTGGTAAAAGGCTGTCTGTCAAATGACAACCTTCTACCAACTGCTTTTTTAATACGCTGCACACATATTATTAAGCAAGTCTTCAATATTAGTTTACATAATCATGCTCAGTATTAGCCAATTCATGTCAACTAAAATTGAATACCTACTTATAATCTCACATTGTGTATGCCAGTCGTCGTACGAATGATTTCATAGTCACCACACTTTGAGAACGCATCAGACGAGATATAAGTTACCGAACTTGGCACATACACACGTTTCAAATTCGGACAATTCTCCACAGCATAGTCTTCTATGCGTTCTGTACCATCGGCTATTACAATCTCTTCAAGTTTGTCAAGCATGGTTATCACGTTTTTATCCATTACCTTCATCGGACGCAATTCTATCCGTCGGATACCAGCTGGAATAAAATAAGGGTACGCGTCATTAGCTCGCAGGTATACCACACCCTTGTATGAGTCAAAATCATTATTGCGCGGATCTACCACAACTTCTTCCAAATTGCCACAAGCCCAATTCAAACTTGACGGACTATCACCAAATGTGGAGATGTTCGCACCTATTATAAGCGTTGAAACGTTCTCCGGTAGTTTTACATTTGGTTGGAATGAAGTCACTCGCAATCCGTTTATACTATAGGGGATCGTTACAACGGAAGCATCGGTATTCTTGACTTCTGAAACATTTAGCGCACCATTCAGGAAATTATAAACACATGCGTCATCTTCAAAAAGCGAAAAATCCATACGTAGCGGTATTAGTTCGTTCTTATAAGCATCAACATTAGCAGCCTTGTAATCATGGTCATTTGTAGGGTCACTAACATACCAATCACCACCCGCGTAGACATAATTCCACGCATGGCCGCCTATTGTGCTGAGCCAACCATTTGCTACAAAACAGGGTATGCCCTGAGTGAGACACATCGTTTTGAGCAAATTAGCATATCCCTGGCAAATACAACGCTTGTACTTGAACACATCATAAGGGTCTAAATACGCATCACCATTGTTAGCGTATGTTACATTCTTTACAATCCACTGAAAGATGTTGAGATACGTCTTATAATCTGTTTCGTCCTTCAAATTAGTATCTACAAAGGTCTTGATCTCAGCATATTGCGCATCGCTGATCTGTGTTTCGCCCATTACAGTGGCTTGTTTCGGATCTACCTTTTGCAGTATTTGCCACATGGCTTGCGCTGTGTTTGAGCCAAATGCCACCGAAGCATCAGGCTCGGGAAAGGCCACACCATTCGTACTGTTGCTAATTGACGTTTGACTGAAGTCTGACTTGCTGCCGCTTATTTGCAGTTCGCCGTCTTGTTCTGCTTGGCAAGCGCTCAATAGCACTGCTGTTGCAAGTAAAGCATTTAATAGTTTCATTTGCGTTTGAGTTACTTTATAATATTACATGTTCGTCTTATTTCTTAAAGGGACTAATCATTTCGTAGCTTCATCATGTTCTTCGCTTTTTTCTTTGGGCAGGATCAAATTAAGTATGACACCAATTATCGCAGAAAGGCCAATACCAGACACTGCAAAATTGCCAGAGGATAACACGGCACCACCTAATCCCATTGTCAGCATAATTGATACAATGATAACGTTACGCGTATCACTCATATTTACCTTACGCTGAATAAGATTTTGCACACCGACACTGGCTATCGTTCCAAAAAGTAACAACATAATTCCGCCCAAAACGGCCTGCGGTATGCTTTGTAACAAGGCGCTCAACTTTCCGACAATCGAAAAGCATATTGCTGTTGCAGCTGAAACTCTTATCACAGCAGGACTCGTAATTTTAGTAATAGACATTGCTCCCGTTACCTCTGAATATGTTGTTTCGGGCGGGCCGCCCAATACAGCAGAGGTCAGACAAGCCACGCCATCTCCCAGCATTGTGCGATGTAAACCTGGTTCCTTTACAAAATCCTTCTGCGCAACAGCACCAACAGCATAAACATCGCCTATATGTTCAATCACAGGTGCTATTGCTACAGGAATCATGTACAGGAAAGGACTCCATTCAAAATGCTTCAGTGTGTCAAAAGTCACAGGACAGGCTATCCATGAAGCCGAGGCCACACCGCTAAAATCCACTTTGCCCATGCAAACCGCAACGATATAGCCTACAATCACACCGCTTATAATCGGCACCAACTTCATCATGCCTTTACAAAATGTCAATACACCTACTGCTGTTAACAGAGACACAAAAGCCAATATCCAACAATCCTTTGCCATATTCACAGCGCTGCCAGACAAAGACAGACCTATCAATATTATGACAGGGCCAACCACCACTGGCGGAAATATACGGTCAAGCAATTTTCTTCCTTGCCATTTTACCAACGCACTCATCGCAAAGTAAACTAACGACACCGATGTCAAACCGGCCAAAGTGCCAGGCAAGCCCCATTGCTTTGTTGCAGCCATAATAGGCGCTATAAATGCAAACGAGCTACCGAGAAATATCGGTACTTTGCCCTTTGTTATTATATGGAATAAGAACGTGCCCAAACCTGCTGTGAACAAAGCCGTAGCAGGATTGATGCCAATAAGCAGCGGTACAAGCACTGTTGCACCAAATGCCACGAACAAAAATTGCACACCGACTATTGTTCGTTTAGCAACTGAAAGGTTATCTGTATACATAATAATATTGATTTTATGATTTCAAGCCATTTAATTCTATACCGCACTTACAAATTGTAGAAGTATGGGTTGGTGCATACGCCAATCGATGCTCATAGGTCTGTCGTCACGCGAGCAGATATGATCAATAAAACGGATTTGTATTGCCCCAAGTCCTTCATCGGTGGCTTGATTCATAGATGCTTGTAATTGACCGATTATTAGATTTTCGTATACACCCTCGTGAAGTTTCATTTTGTAGATTTAAGTTTGTTGTGTTGAGACAAACAAGTGATATTCAACAACTTGTATTGAACGTCTCTATACCACATATATACTTACTTGTATTGTTATTGTTTCGTAGGATATACTTCTATTCTTCAATTTGTTGCAACAAGTGCGCCACCTTGTTCAGTATCGCAGCATCAGCAGGCAACCACTTCAAATCGTGCAGATTATCTGCACTGAGCCAACAGGCTGACTCGTGCTCTAACAATATGGGGGAATTCCCCGCAAATGTACAAACAAAGCAGTGCATGGTCAACCTGAAATGCGGATAGTCATATTGCACACAGGCCAACTCGGCACCTACATTGACATCGGTAGCAAGTTCCTCGTTTATCTCGCGTTGCAAAGCATCGGACAAGGCCTCGCCTACTTTGACTTTGCCACCAGGAAATTCCCACCAATCTTTCCATTCGCCATAACCTCGCTGAGTGGCAAAGACCTTGCGACCGTTTACTATTACAGCCGCCACAACCTCAATATGCTTTTTATCTGTTTCCATATTCATATATCACCCTGCAATTCGGGCCGTCTGCGTCCTCTGTCAACAAAGTTCAGCCAGGGATTAACGTTACTAAAATGTAAATAATAACTCTTTTCGTTTGCTAATTTCGGCATTTGCCACGACATAGCCAACGCTTGATGCACAAAATGTAAAAGTCGTTTTGTATCTTTGCATAAGATAGGCTGCACCTCGGCATAAAGTTCAAGCAAGCTTGACTCTCTGCTCTCGGTTTGCACTATCTTTGCATAAGACAGGCTACACCTCGGCATAAAATTCAAGCAAGCTTGACTCTCTGCTCTCGGTTTGCACTATTAGATGCACCCAAGAGAGTGCCCGTTGTGTAGAAATAGCACCTGCGTACCATAAAATAATTTTGAACACCTACTTATATATTTACTATGCGCATAAACAACAATGTATACTACGTTGGTGTAAACGATCGCACCAAACATCGATTTGAGGGCCTATGGCCATTACCCTATGGGGTATCATACAACTCTTATCTTATAGTTGACCATGATGCAATAGCTTTGGTTGATACAGTTGACGTTGCATTTTTTGGCGAATACATCGAAAAGATCAAGGCTGTTATTGCAGACCGGCCTATCGACTATTTGATTATCAACCACATGGAGCCCGACCACTCGGGGTCAATAGCACTGATACGCAAGTACTACCCTGGCATAAAGTTGGTGGGGAACAAAAAAACCATGCAAATGGTGCAGGGCTTTTATGATGCTACCGCTGATGGCGATGTTTGTGTGGCCGATGGCGACACGCTCACCTTGGGGCATCATGAACTCAAATTCTATCTGACTCCCATGCTGCATTGGCCTGAAACAATGATGACTTTCGACACGACAAACGGCACACTTTTCTCAGGCGATGCCTTTGGCTGCTTTGGCGCGTTGAATGGACACGTGATAGACACACAAATGGAGGTCGCGTCATATTGGGCCGAAATGGAACGCTATTATGCGTGTATCTTAGGCAAATTCGGTGCACCTGTGCAAGCTGGGCTCAAAAAACTGGCCAACGTGCCTGTTAAAATGATATGTTCAACACACGGCCCCGTGTGGACAGAACTAATACCGCAGGCCATTGCCACCTATCAACGACTTGCTACCGGACAGACTGAGAAAGGACTGGTGGTGTGCTACGGCTCGATGTATGGCAACACAGCACGCATGGCGGAAGCTGTCTGTGAGGGTGCGGCCGAAGCTGGAATGAAGAAGATTGTTGTGCATAACCTAAGTGTATCTGACATTTCGCAGGTGCTTGCCGACATTTTCCGCTACAAGGCTTTAGCGATTGGCAGCCCTACTTACAACGGCGGACTGTTTCCCGTTGTCGACGACCTCATGCGCCGCCTTGCTGGTCGCAACGTCGGTCAGCACGAATTGGCATTATTTGGCGGCTTTACATGGAGCAGCCAGGCCGTCAAGGCAATGGAGGCATACAACGAAAAGATAAAGATGCACTTGGTAGCCTCACCCGTTGAATGGAAACAGGGCGTTACAGGAAACGATTTGCAGAGTGCCCGCCAACTTGGCCGCATGTTAGCAGAACAATGCAACGACATGGCATAATAGCGCATTGGCTTCTCTACATCATTTTATAGAAAGTGCATTTGAAAGCCCCTAAGTCTTTAGCTTAGGGGCTTTCAAATGCGTGGTAGCCATAGCAACCCTTGGTTTTCAATATATATCTTCTATGCCAACTTTTTCCGCAACACGAAAACCGTTGGTTTTCCACGTTGCAAATCGCGCAAGGACAGGCAGAACTTTCATTGCCCACAGCATTGCCGTGTGGATTTCTCGAACGATAAGGACACCTAAGGCAAAAGACGTACCGACCTATAATTCTATCACACGTTGTTTGTAGATAACATCTTCTGTTTTTGGCAACCTATGCAAAACGCCCGATTCTTTGTTGGTTTCATATAAAATATTTGCTCGATCAGTTATTAAAAGTCACATGTCTATTGACATTAAATGTCTCACCGTCAATGCGGTCTTCGTTCTTTTTCAAGAAGCATGACCATAGTATTTCCAACTTCTGGGCATCTTCCTGTGACAGCAGACGGCCGGAATAACCACCAGTCCAGTCAAAAGAAGGAATAGCCTTCTGTAGCTCTTCCGTTGTCACCATGGGAGCGAAGCCGGGTTCAAGGATGACATTAGGAAGCATGTCCATGTAGAACCCCTTGCCGCTCCAGTCTTTGGCCTCATAAGGATGAGAATCAAAAACACCACTCATCACAATACCTGTGTCTCCCTTTCCAACACTAACAAGGAAAAATCTGTCACCGCATTTAGCCTTTTCGTGTTCCCAAACACTCCAGTTGAAGTATTCGGCGTACATATTTGCAATATTCCAAATATGGTCACCAAGCGACAAGTTCGATATGTTCGGATTCCACATCAGAATGAATGTCTGTTGCGCTTCGTCAAATCCTGCTCCAGGATAAGTTGGTTTATAGTGCAAGTCATTAGGTTGCAGGTGGCGAGCTCTTTCCATCATTTCGTGGACCATGTCCAAGGTAACCTCACCTTTTCTTAAGTACTGCAACTCATCCAAAGGAGTAAACACATCTTTGGGAAGTATCTTCCACACCTCTCTGAACGGAATGAAGACGGGCGCAACTTCTTCATCGTCCATATCCACAATGCCCAACAAGTTCGCTTCCGAAATATAGTCAAACTTACCAACCTCGCCATCTTTCACACAAATCAAAGATATGGATAATCCTTCTTCTACACCTCCTGTGGGTGAGGGAATAACCATGCGAGTATGGGTATCTTCCAGATTGGCACAAAGCCATTGCATCTCGCAAAGGTTTTCCAGCAGTCTATTCGCATTATCCCTTTCATAATCGCCAGTTAAGGAAATGTCAAAGCCCGAATAGAGATTCGGCCCCAGGCAGAAGTGGCAGAACAAGCCATACATCACAATATACTGCCCGCTGCGATTGATCAAAGCACAAGTCACCCTAAAACTTGATTCATGCTGCTTCTTTATCCATTCATCGTTAAACTTCGCTAATGGTTCTGTGATTTCCGCTTCGTCGTCATCTTCAAGATAAGCCTTGTCACCAGTCAGTTTCATCAAGGCATCGACAGTCTTGGCAAACAGTTGATAGTCTGCCGTTGAAGAGAATGAGCAAACACGCACTTCAAGCCCATAATCTTCCTTATTCACTTCTATGCCCCTAATGGCCTTTTGGTGAGTTCCAAACTTGACTGACGGGTATTCATCAGAAGTCACCACAATATGTTCTCCATTCTCGACCAAATGATTCAGATAGACATTTGGCCGGAGTTTCTTCTCCGTTCTTATTGTTACGCAAACGCTCATGGCTATATGATTTAATCGTTAAGCAGGTCTTCGAATATAGTTTATATCATCATGTTCAATATTAGTTATATATGTACTGGCGCATCGTTTGTTGCACAAGTTCATATTAAATATTTTTTTACACCCACTTACCATATACAAAAATACGGATTTAGGTTAACTTCCTCAAGAATATGCAGCTAACTTATTCAAAATATTAATACAACGCGATGCTTTTTGCAATCTGGCATGCCATTGTAGATACGCTATGTTTACATTCTGATGATGAGCCATAAGGCTTTATACACTGCCGCCTACACTTACCATTGAACAAACTTTCATATGAATCTTAATTCACACTATCAAGTCCAACAGTTCATGATGCAAAATTACACACTCTTAGGACTACCAACAAGTCTGTTTACACCCTCATGCTACGAAACAATCGATCATTTTAGAAGAACATAGCCTACCGTTCAATTTCATATTCCCAAGTATATGATAAGACTTCCGAGTATAGCGCTAATAGATTTTATCTATTGATAGATAGCTAACACCTTTTGGTTTATCTATTATAAAATCGTTATTTTTGTACCCGTAAAACAATAAATAAAAGAACAAAACATTATGGAAACAAGAAAAGAAATTGCAGCAGAAAAGAAACGTTGTGGTTCACATAATTGCACACAAGCAGTACTCTGCACATACCACGACCTCACTGGCATGGACGAAGGAAACATTAAAAATGCAGGCAATGCCTTTGCGGCAGGTATGGGTAATATGGAGGGAACTTGCGGAGCCCTCGTCGGAGCTGGCATCGTACTCGGACTCGCCACCCAGGACAAGACAAAATCGATCAAAGGAATGAGACAAATCATGGATAAATTTAGGCAGCGCAATGGAGCCACACAATGTAAATTGCTCAAAGGTGTGGGCACAGGAAAAATACTTCGCGAATGTCCTCTTTGCGTGGCTGATGCATCTGAATTTTTAGAAGAGGTTCTGGAAGAATACGATATCCAAAAATGATTTATATTTCAGATACTTACACCCAACGACATGGCTAAATATAAAGCAACTAATGAGCAAGACCGCTGCGTAGCATGCGGGGTTTGCGTTAAGGTATGTCCTAAGGATGCTATCAGTATCTACAAGGGATGCTATGCCCAAATAGATGAGGACAAGTGCATCGGCTGCGGAATCTGCGAGAAGAACTGTCCGGCGGGAGTGATACACAAAGTATTAAGACGGCCTGTTTAACATCTTTATTTTGACTCGTATGGCAAAACAGAGAAATAAGAAATGGAGTGACTACATGTGGCTCGTATCAGCCACATATTTTACTCTCGGATTTTTCAACATCGTATTCGCATGGCTCGGAGTCATCTGCTTTCTTATACCGCTGATAATGGCTATATTTGGTGGCGATAAAGGATATTGCAACAACTATTGCGGAAGAGGACAACTCTTCTTGCAAATAGGGAACAACATGGGTTGGTCGCGTAAGAAAGTGGCACCAAGATGGCTCTCATCTAAATTATTCCGCCATGGTTTCCTACTGTTTTTCATGTTTTTCTTCATTCAGATGATTATCCTCACCACAATGGTTGCAAAAGGTGCTGAAGATCTACATCAGACCAATCATCTGCTATGGACTTTTAACGTGCCATGGCATTGGGCTTATCCCGTGGAGATTGAGCCATGGAAGGCACAGTTTGCCTTCGGACTCTATGGCATCATGCTCACCTCACTGATTGTGGGCGTTCTGCTCACCATTATCTATCGGCCAAGAACCTGGTGCGTGTTCTGCCCAATGGGAAACACGACACAATTAATCTGTAGACTCAAAACAAGATGAATCTGCAACAACTCAAATATATCATAGCAATCAACCGCTTTCGCAACTTTGCAAAGGCGGCTGATTCGTGTAACATCTCCCAACCTACACTCAGCACCATGCTGCAGAAATTAGAAGATGAACTCGACGTGCGCATCTTCGATCGCTCCAACAAGCAGGTTACACCGACGAGTGCAGGAAAGAAAATCATTATTCAGGCCCAAAAAACGCTAATAGAGGCAGAGAAGATTACAGAACTCATTGCTGAAGAAAAGAATCAGATAGGTAATTCTTTGTCTCTATCCGTAGGTCCTTCCATTGCTCCTTACATTCTTCCCCAATTTATCAAGCATTACAGAAAAAAATACCCAGAAGTAAGTCTCTCCATACAAGAGAGAAAATCTGAAGATATGCTTAATGCCTTACAAAATGGAGAAATAGATGCTGGCATTTCTGCCTCTGATCTTCTGAATAAAGGAGTATTAGAAATTCCACTTTACACAGAACGCTTCTATGTGTATTTATCGGAAGACTGTTGGCGTAAATTGCCCGTGTTCAAACCAGAAAATCTGGAACACGAGAATATGTGGATTATGAAAGAAGCACAATGCCTTCGCAATAGCGCCTTCTCCTTCTGTAAAGCACGAAGCAAAGGGCAACACATCTATGAGGCTGGCAGCATAGAGACTTTGATTCGTATCGTGGACGAGAATGGAGGATTCACCATCATTCCCGAAATGCACCTCGACTTTTTAAGCGAAGCACAACGTAAGAATGTTAGAAAAATAGAAGGAAATTATCTTTCTCAAAGACGCATATCTCTATACATCAGAAAAGATTTTGTCAAAGAGCGAATGCTCAATACCATTATCGACAGCATGAAGGAGTTTATGCCTGCACAGATGCTGAGTGAAGGCATCAGAAAAAATGATATAAGACTGTGAAATGCATGGTTTCGCTCAATATTAACTGTTGCCGAGTCCAACGGGTAATCAGAAAAGAAGGGACTGATACCCCATAAGAGGTTTCAGTCCCAATTTTTACTCTTATAAAAAGTTTTGCTAGCAACAATATTCCACGACTCTACTGCTGCGCTGCACTTCCACCTGCTATGTCAAGCAGTTCATTGGTAATGGCCTGCTGACGTGTCTTGTTATAAGTAAGTGTCAGTTCGCGTAACAAGTCGTCAGCATTATCTGTTGCCACCTGCATGGCTATCACACGCGCTGCATGTTCGCTTGCAAGACTGTCTAACAAAGCAGTGTACAACCTCAGATGGAGCGACTTTGGTATTAACTGATTTACAATATCACCAATAGATGGCTCTACTATAAAATTCAGATTGTTGGTAGCACCTTCCTCTGTTGAATCGGTATGCAGATCTATAGGCAAGAATGTTTCCGTTGTCAGGATCTGTGTACCAGCACTTTTGAAATGATGATATATTAAATCAACCTCATCAATATCACCCTTAACATAGAGATCCATTAGTTCGGAGGCTACCTTTGCAGCCTCTTGATATGAGGGATGATCTAACAACGCGCTTTTGTCTACCAAATCAAAATTCTTGAGTTTACCAACGGCCTCAGCAGCCTTTTTACCCATTGCATAGACTCTGCAAACCTCGATATTGCGACTTCGATATTCTTCGACTTTTTTTACAAAAGCCTTTACTGCATTGGCATTGTAGCCGCCGCATAACGAAGAGTTTGAGGTAAACAAAACAATAACAACACGCTTTACATCGCGTTGGGCTGCATATGCTGTGTCAACCTCACCCTCCATACTGCCTACAAACGTGGACATAATACGAGTAAGTTGCCGCTCGTAAGGCCGCATACTTTCAATAGCTTGCTGCGCACGATGGAGCTTGGACGAAGCAACCATCTTCATAGCACTTGTAATTTTACGTGTGCTGTTTACAGAAGCTATTCGTGTTTTTACTTCTTTAAGTGAGGCCATATAACTTACGCTTTATATTGTCCTGCAATATCGGCAGCCACCTTCTCTATTGTCTGGCAAACCTCATCGCTAAGATTGCCTTCACGAAGCTTTGCCAATACAGAGTCGGCATACTGTGAACGCATAACTTGGAGGAATGCTTCCTGGAAGTTGCATACCTTGTCAATATTGACGTCCTTCAGCAAACCATGAGTACCACAATACAATACCGCAACCTGTTCTTCAACCGGCATCGGGCTGTATTGAGCCTGAATAAGCAACTGATTGTTTTTGCGACCACGATCGATTGTCATTGCTGTTACGGGGTCCATATCGGAAGAGAATTTGGCGAAAGCCTCTAACTCGCGATATTGAGCTTGGTCTATTTTTAGCGTACCAGCAACCTTTTTCATACTCTTAATCTGGGCCGAACCACCTACACGACTTACTGATATACCAACGTCAATGGCTGGACGGAATCCTTGGTTGAAGAGGTTGGAGTCAAGGTATATCTGACCATCTGTAATAGAAATCACATTGGTAGGAATATAGGCAGATACATCACCAGCCTGAGTCTCGATAATAGGCAAAGCAGTCAGAGAACCTCCGCCCTTTACCTCTCCTTTCAGACACTCGGGAAGGTCATTCATTTTTTCTGCCACCTCTTGCTGGTTGTTTATCTTGGCTGCACGCTCCAACAAACGAGAATGCAAGTAAAATACATCACCAGGATAAGCCTCACGGCCCGAAGGACGGCGAAGTACCAACGAAATCTCACGGTAGGCAACAGCTTGCTTTGACAAATCATCATAAACTACCAAAGCGTGCATGCCTCTATCTCGGAAGTACTCACCAATGGCTGCACCGGCAAAAGGCGCATAGTACTGCATAGCAGCGGGCTCACCAGCTGTAGCACTGACAATGATGGTATAATCTAACGCACCAGCCTGCTTCAAAGTGTTGACGATATTGGCAACTGTTGAGGCCTTCTGACCTATGGCTACATAGATGCAATATACAGGGTCGCCTGCAGCGTAATTGTCTTTTTGATTTATAATGGTATCAATGGCAATAGCAGTTTTACCCGTTTGGCGATCGCCAATAATCAATTCACGCTGTCCACGGCCTATAGGTATCATTGAGTCGACACTCTTCAATCCTGTTTGTAAAGCCTGCGTTACAGGCTGACGGAATATGACACCTGGCGCTTTACGGTCCAATGGCATCAAATATTTCTTCCCTTCTATGGCCTTGCCACCGTCGATTGCATTTCCAAGAGGGTCTATTACTCGGCCCAACATGCCATCACAAACCTCTATAGATGCAACCTTATTGGTTCGTTTAACACTTTGACCTTCTTTGATGCCCTCTGAAGATCCGAGCAACACTGCGCCCACGTTATCCTCCTCGAGGTTCATGGCAACACCCATTACACCATTCTCAAATTCGATGAGTTCGTTTTCAGTCACATTGGTAAGGCCATATATATGAGCAACGCCATCACCAATAGAAAGAACAACGCCCACTTCCTCAAACTTGACATCTGTATTGACATCTTGAAGCTCGCGCAAGAGTACACCACTTACTTCACTGGGTTTTATATTGTTGGACATTTAATTCTTATATTTATTAAATTAGTTCTCGTTTAATTTTGGAAAGTTGCGTACGCACACTCGCATCAAGCTTGTAAGTGTCGTACTCCAAAATAAAGCCACCTTCAATAGAGGCATCCTCATCGACTTTGAAATCTACCTTACAATGTGCTCTGTTTTCGACCATCTGCTGCAACTTTTCCTTCAGATTTGGCTGTATGGCAGTTGGCACAACTAACCTGGCGGTTATCATGTGTTCTTTCTTACGATAAAGGGTGCCATAGGAGTGAGCCACAAACAACATAATATCTGCACGCGCTTTGTTTACAACAAGTTGCACAAAGCGCTTAAGAGAGGCCGATGGTTGCTGTTCACCGCATGCAGCAGTCAACAGCAATCTTGACTTACACTCGACAGACAGAACAGGATTCGTCATGGCCTGTTGTAATGCAGGTACAGCCAAGAATGAGTGAGCCAATGTTGTGGTCTCTTGATAGACTTGCTTGGTTTCACCTTTTTCCTCGGCAAAAAGCAACAACGCATTAGCGTATCGCGTAGATATGATGCCTAAATCCATATTTTACTATTGTTTCAATAAAGAAATTGCCGACATTTTTGTTGCCTCACTCAAAGGAGGCGTTGCGTTTGCCGTATTCCTTTCTATTTTTTAGCCTTTGCAGACTTCGTCAAGCATCTGCTCAACAAGCTTTTGCTGCTCAACATCATTTGACAACTTCTGTCGAACGACTTTCTCTGCTATAACAATAGAAAGATCTGCAACAGTTTGTCTGATGTCGCGAAGAGCATTTTCTTTTTCTACCGCGATTTGGGTTTTGGCCTCTTGCAAGAGTTTTGATCCTTCGTCTTGCGCTTTTTCACGTGCTTCGCGCACGATGCTATCACCTGTGGCTTTGGCTTGGCTCAGTATTTCTGCTTGACGAGCACGCGCCTCGTCCAACAACCGCTCGCTTTCTTGTTTTATGCCAGCAAGCCGTTCGTTAGCCTCATGTGCTTTTTGTAAAGACTCATCAATATAGTTCTTGCGCTCTTCCACCATCTTTGTAATGACCGGAAATCCAAATTTGGCCATTAAAAAGAATACAACGAGAAAAGCCAAGAGCATCCAAAATAACAAGCCGAAATCAGGAGTTAGTATGGATGGCAAATTGATTGACTGCATAACAATGCTTTTAATTGTTTCATGTAATAGGCATGTAGCTTATGAATTGGTTTTGAAAGCGATGCATATTCAGAGATGTATGCTTCCACAGCCAATTCATAAACCACAATAAACCAATCTTAGAGGAAAAGACAAAGCAAGCAAACAATAACTGCAAACAAAGCAACACCTTCAACAAGTGCAGCAATGATGATCATGTTTGCACGAATGTCGCTTGTTGACTCTGGCTGGCGGGCAATAGCCTCCATTGCGGCACTACCAATTCGGCCAATGCCGAGTCCTGCACCAATAGCAGCAATACTGGCACCAATACCGGCACCCAACTTTGCAAGTCCTGCAGCTTCTAACAAAGCAAGTAAAATAGTCATAATGTTATAAATTTATGGGTTATTATTGTATTTGATTATTCATGAGAGTGTTCAGTGTGTGCAAGCCCTATAAATACAGCACTTAACATGGTAAATACGTAAGCCTGTATGAAAGCTACCAAAAGTTCAAGACAATTCATGAACACCATCATCACAAAACTAACAATTGTGAGTGGAGTGCCTATTACCGCACCAAGTTGGCATGTAATGAATATGACACAAGTGAGCGACAATATGATTGCGTGTCCACCCATCATATTTGCGAACAGACGTACCATAAGCGCAAACGGCTTGGTAAATATGCCGAAAAGCTCGATTACCGGCATCATAGGCACCGGACACTTCAACCAGGTTGGCACTGGAGGCCATAGAATTTCCATCCAATATTCCTTATTGCCGAATATATTGACCAACAACAAGGTGAACATTGCCAACACAAATGTTATGTTTATATTTCCGGTTATGTTTGCACCACCCGGGAAAATAGGAAGGAGTCCTAACAGGTTCGTGATGAAAATGAAGAAAAACGCTGTAAGCAAGAAGGGGGCATATTGCTTGTAGTGCTTTTCGCCAACAGAGGGACGAATTAAGTCGTCGTTGATGGACATTACAAACATCTCAACCAAACCGACAAAACCACCAGGAGCCTTGTCACCTGCCTGACGCCCTTTATACCATCGTGCAGAGCTAATGAACATAACGGCCATTAGCAAAACGACAATCCATATTTGCACAACATTTTTAGTGATGCTCAAATCTACAGGACGCACATTCTGCCCATTTGCAAGATGTTCGTATATCTTACCATTGTGTGCTTCGTCAAGGTAAAACCCTTCAAATGTGCCATTTGTACTATCATGGAAACGCGCTGAACTGAATACGTGCCAACCACTGGTTTCTCCCTTTACTATCACAGGCAAGGGGATAGATACATGGTGGCCATTCCATGTGGTTATGTGCCATTCGTATGCATCACTCATGTGTCCAAGTACGATTTCTTTCACATCTACGCCACTCGCCGAGCTTTCATTTGATGCACGCAGCGAAAATGACATTGTGAAGAATAAGCACAACAGGAGTACTGCACGGAATAAATTTCTGATTTTGAAGTATTTCATTGCTTCTTACTTAAGTTTTGCTCTACCTTGACATAGAATATGATTGAAGTAACCATACTCACAAGATAGAATGCCAATAGACTCATTGAAAATGCCAACAGACTACTACAATCCGCTAAAGCATAGACAATAACCAAGAACACTACAAAAATGAGTCGAACAACTTTATCGATAAGATAAAAGCCTATGGCTCTCTTGCCGCCCTGCTTCATTATATACGTGTATATATTACACGCTCCACAATCCATTAGGATAAAGAGCAAGGCGACTAAAAATGTTGGGGGCAATAAATGCAGCATGGCATCTTTGGTAGCAAGCATCAATTCTGCCAAATTGACCAAAGCGAAAGCTGCCACCATATAGATGACCTTACTTATTATTGCCTCGCGTTTTAACTTCTGTAGTGTTTTCATTGTCTTAGATTCAGCCGAAGGGAATGATAGAAATTACGATATTGTCTTATTACTGCACGATGATTATTTCTCAACGCACGCCAACACAACATTGTTCTCAACTTCTACAAATCCACCGGTTATAGAGATCTTGAAGGGAGATGAGCCTTTGCATTCTATATCGCCTGCTTCCAATACTGATATTATTGGAGCATGCCCATTCAACACCTCAAATTGCCCTAACGCACCAGGGAATTTTACTCCATCAGCCTCAGCCTCATAGAGTGTTTTCTCTGGAGATACTATGGTTACTTTCATTATTGTTGTCTATTTAACGTGTAAGAATTAAGCTTGCGCCATGAGTTTCTTACCTTTTTCTATCGCCTCGTCAATTGTACCAACATTCAAGAATGCCTGTTCTGGCAAATCATCAACTTCACCATCAAGTATCATATTAAATCCTCTGATGACTTCGTCGATGGGTACCATCACACCTGGAACGCCTGTAAATTTCTCAGCAACGGTAAACGGCTGACTCAAGAAACGCTGAACACGTCTTGCTCTATTAACTGTCAAGCGGTCCTCATCAGACAATTCGTCCATACCAAGAATTGCAATAATGTCTTGCAGTTCCTTATACTTCTGGAGGATTTGCTTTACACGCTGTGCACAGTTGTAATGCGCGTCACCGACTACTGCAGGATCCAATACACGCGAAGTAGAATCCAATGGATCCACAGCTGGATATATACCGAGTTCCGTAATTTTTCTACTCAACACAGTTGTCGCATCCAAGTGCGTAAAAGTCGTTGCAGGCGCGGGGTCTGTCAAGTCATCGGCAGGTACGTATACAGCCTGTATTGATGTAATGGAACCATTCTTTGTCGAAGTAATACGCTCTTGCATGGCACCCATTTCACTTGCCAACGTAGGTTGGTAACCCACAGCCGAAGGCATACGTCCGAGCAATGCAGACACTTCGGAACCTGCCTGAGTAAAACGGAAAATATTATCGATAAAGAACAGAATGTCTGATGTCTTGCCCTCTTTTGCGCCAGCATCTCTAAAGCTCTCGGCAATAGAGAGACCTGACAATGCAACTGAAGAACGTGCTCCAGGCGGTTCATTCATCTGTCCATAGACGAGCGTAGCCTGACTTTTTGCCACTTCATTGTAATCAACTTTTGACAGGTCCCACTCACCACGTTCCATGGCTTCAGTAAATTCTTTACCATAACGAACTACGCCGCTTTCAATCATTTCGCGAAGCAAGTCATTACCCTCTCTTGTACGTTCACCTACACCAGCAAAAACAGAGAACCCATCATGTCCTTTGGCAATATTATTGATCAACTCCATGATAAGCACAGTCTTACCAACACCTGCACCACCGAAAAGACCAATCTTACCACCTTTCGCATACGGCTCAAGCAAATCGATAACCTTAATACCTGTATAGAGGACTTCGCTACTGGTCTTCAGATCCTCGAACTTTGGCGGTTCACGATGTATTGGATATGTACCAGTTGAACGGTCCAACGATGCAAGTCCATCAATAGAATCACCTGTTACATTCATCATTCGACCTTTGATTTGGTCACCCGTAGGCATTGATATTGGAGCTCCAGTACGTTGAACTTCCAAACCGCGACTTAGCCCATCTGTATTGTCCATTGCTACCGTTCTTACGGTATCCTCGCCTATATGCTGCTGCACTTCAATTACAAGGGTTCGCCCATCGGGATGAGTTACCTCCAGAGCCTCATGGATACGTGGCAAAACTTTTTCTGGATCCTGGCCTTGCACATCAAATTTGACATCGACAACGGCGCCAATTATCTGTGAAATGTGGCCAATCGTCACGTTGTTTTTACTCATTTTACTTATATTATTAAGCATATTACTATCGATTCTTTCATGTAAAAGGTATGCCTTGTTGCGAACGAGCATGTTTTCATATGTAGGTCGTAACCAATGGTGCATATCTAAAAGAACCTGCGTAGAATCTTGCGCTGTTTCTTTTACCGAGGGCAAAATTAGCATTTACTTTCAAATGGGCAAACGCTTTACATGTATAATTTGTATCAAAATCCAGTTACAATCCATAACATAGGGATTTATGGAACAAACAATTATACATTCATGCCAATTACAGGTACTATATTATATGAATTATTTCACCAAAGCCCCACCCGACTTCGTCAATGCGTCACCCCATCAAATGACGCAACTCATCATTTTTCAATATGCGCTATATGATGGCGCAGAAAAGTGATGAAGTTGGGACATTGTGGTGTTTCTTTGTTTGTGAGTGATGAGATCTGCCGCTAACGCGGAGAACATAAGAACAAAAGAACATAAGGACAAAAGTGCAGCAAAAGTAACACTAAGGCATTGCACCCATCAAAAAAAGTGTACAATTTGTATACAAATATTTGTTCCCTCCCCGTCAGCCTACATATAAAAGAGTGCGCGTGTTTTTACTGCCATCTTACACTTTTTGCACGTAACAAGTTGATATACAGAGGTTTCAAGAGTGTAAGATGATTTCAAAGTATCTTACACACTCCTGCATACATCTTACACACCTTACCCCGCTGCCGCACAGCCGATATGGACGTATGCAGTACATAATACGCCACAGGGACGTAGAGAAATCTGTCGGAGCAACAGACTTTTCTGCTCCCCTATGCCGTGATATCGTTCTCCCGTGCTTGTGCCGTGTGGCAGCGTGAGGGTTGTGTAGGATGCGTGTAGGTGGCATTGGTAGTATCTTACACTAAGTAAAGTGTTGATACCCAATGAGTTGCGACGTATTAGTGTAAGATGTAAGATACTCGTCAAGTAAAGCTTTTGTAGTATGGTAAAGGTCCCGTTACCATCAAATGCAAGCACTAAACGCTACCACAAAACGCTAGCACTAATGGGGAGCGACGCGTCCCGCGTCGAGGAAAATGCAATGCTCATACACTATAAGCAAAGGCTCACAGACAGCACGAATTACACTCATGTCTGTGAGCCTTTGTCATAAAAATCCCGCGAGACGCGTCGCCTCCATTAGTGCTTGCGTTTGGTGCTTGCGTTTAGTGGTAGCGTTTTTTCAGACTTCGTCAATGCGTCGCCCAATCAATTAACGCAACTCACTGATTTTCAATATGCGCTATGTGATGGCGCAAAGAACGTGACAAAGTCAAGACATGAGCAAACGCTTTGCATGTCTATTTTATATCAGAATCCAGTTACAAACCATAATACAAGGATTTACGGGACAAACAATTATACGTTCATAGCAATTATGAGGTATCATATTATACGAATTATTCCACCAAAGCCCCAGATTTATGCAAAGCGTGCCACAAACTATGCCTGTAGTCGTCATTCAAACGTTCCATCTCATTTGCCACACGTTCGATGTGAGTACGATTTGAGACATCATCAAAAGGACATATTTTCACAACAGGCTGATAACAATTTAACGCAGCCCATTTTTTCAAATCCGCCTCCGAAATCATTGCGAGTGGTCGTATTATGGTCATATCAAATTTGCGCATTCTAATTCGAACAGGCATTGTAGAAAATGTACCGTTGAATGTCAAGTTCATCAAAGCCGTTCGTAATATATCATCTTGATGATGCCCTAATGCTATTTTATTAAAATGCAGAGCCTGCGCCTGAGAGAATAAGACCTTACGCCTATTCCAAGAACATAAGAAACAAGGCGTTCGCTTTTTATTACGGTCTTCCTCGTACCCTGTTTCAATAACATGCAAGGGGATACGCCACTTGTTGCACCGATCTTTCAAATATTGCACATCTGTTTCGTAGTGTATGTTTTTCATACGTACATGAACAGCTTCTACACAAAAGTAGCCATTGCTATGTAGCATACGCTCGCCCAATAAGTCTAAAAGTGACAAAGAATCCTTTCCACCTGAAAGCCCCAACAAAATACGATCTCCCTTTTCTATGAGTTCAAATGTCTTTATTGCCTGTCCGAGCTGTTTCTGCAGCCGACGATGAAGGACACACTCCAAATCTGTTTTCATAAAATCACAAGGTTGTCTATTTTACAAAAACAAAATAAACGGCTGCTATCAAACAAGCGAATGCCGCTAAATGGTTCCAATGGAACCCTTCGCCCTTAAACATTAAAGTGACGATTACTGTAAACACAATAAGCGAAACGACCTCCTGAACCACCTTTAATTGCATCAGTGTAAAAGGACCGCCATTTTCAATAAAACCAATTCTATTGGCTGGCACCTGGCACATGTATTCAAATAGTGCTACCGCCCATGAAAACAGAATTACTGCTATAAGCGGCCAGTTGCGACTGACACCTGTGTCCTGCAATTTAAGATGACCATACCAGGCAAAGGTCATAAAAACGTTGGAACATATTAGCAACAATATTGTAAATAAACCTTGTTTCATTATTCAGTCAAAAAACGATGCTTGGAATTTAACTTTAGCGTAAATAGATATTGGACGTTTGCTCCTCTGATATAGTAGTAGCAGGACCATGTCCCGGGTAAACGACCACCTCGCCCGGAAGCGTAAGGACATTGCTTCTTAAAGTAGAAATAAGAGATTGTTCATTTCCACCTGGCAAATCACAACGTCCAATTTCACGACGGAAAAGATTGTCCCCACTAAAGAGTACCCCATCAGCCTTACTATAAAAATTGACGCCCCCTGGCGTATGGCCAGGCGTCTCTATTACCTCCAAAGTAATATTTCCGACATGCAAGCTATCTCCATCCTTAAAGTATTTACGGGCAGAAGGTAACTTAAAGTCTACATTCAAATGCAAGAACTGTTGCATCTGATTTACAGCGTTTTCAAAAGTATCCTTCTCATCTTCACAAAGCTCTATTGGAAGATGATATCTTTCGCTAATATATGCAGTGCCAAACACATGATCAAAATGTCCATGAGTATTCAGCAACCTCACCAAGTTTAATTGGTGCTTGTCTATAAATGAAGTGACAGCATTCTTTTCTTCTTCATAAAAGGCGCCACAATCAATCAACGCTGCATTTTTATTGTCATCCCAAATTAGATAACAATTCTCCCCGACCATATTAAAGACGAAACGTTCTATTTGCATATCTACTATAATTGAATATACATAACCTTTTTAGTATCAAAGAATTCGTCATCGAAATACGATTTCAGATCCCATATTTCTGAATGATTTCTAAACGGTGCTATTTCTTCTGTCATATCGCCACCCTTTAAGCAAATAAGACCATTAGGAAGCGCATTACGCTGCTCTTTCGAAACATTCTTTCTAATCAACTTTACCAACTCCGAGGCGTTCATTACCGCTCTACTCACGACAAAATCATACTTATTCTTTTCTTCTATTACATTCCGATGTTCCACCACAACATTTTTCAGTCCAATCGCATTTGCCACAGCCGCAGCCACTTTTGTTTTTTTGCCAATACTGTCTATCAGCTTGAACTTACAGTTGGGAAAAAGAATTGCAAGCGGAATGCCCGGGAACCCGCCTCCCGTACCAATATCCAATATATTTGATCCTGGCTTGAAATTGACGACTTTTGCAATACCCAACGAGTGAAGTACATGGTGCATGTAAAGATTGTCAATATCCTTACGAGATATGACATTTATCTTAGCATTCCACTCCTGATACAGAGGACCGAGCGCGCGAAACTGCGCACGCTGTTCGTCGTTAATGTCCTTAAAATACTGAAAGATAATTTCTTCGTTCATCTTTTTGATACAATTTGGTGCAAAGGTAGTGGAAAATCATTAACTTTGCAATCTGAAACCGCTGAAACTTACAAACACAAAAAATTAAGACCGTGTCAGAGACTAAGTACATTTTCGTAACGGGAGGTGTGGCCTCCTCGTTAGGCAAAGGCATTATTGCCGCTTCAATTGGCAAATTGTTACAAGCCCGTGGGTTCAACATCACTATTCAGAAATTCGACCCCTACATCAACATCGACCCAGGTACACTCAATCCTTATGAGCACGGCGAATGCTATGTAACAGATGATGGTCAAGAGACAGACTTAGACCTTGGCCACTATGAAAGATTTACTGGCATCAAAACTACTCGTTATAACAATTTTACCACAGGCAAGATTTACCAAAGCGTTATTGACAAGGAACGTCGAGGCGACTACCTTGGCAAGACCATTCAAGTCATACCACATATCACTGATGAAATCAAACGTGACATGCTTTACCTTGGCAAAACCAAAAAGTATGATTTCGTTATAACAGAAATAGGCGGAACCGTTGGTGATATTGAAGGCCAGCCCTTTCTTGAAGCGATAAGGCAACTCAAATGGGATTTAGGGAAAAATGCCGTATGCATTCATCTTACTTATGTCCCATATTTGGCTGCTGCAGGTGAATTAAAGACTAAACCGACACAACACTCTGTAAAGGAATTGCAAAGTTTAGGCATACAACCAGACATTTTGGTTTTACGCGCAGAACATGAATTAGGCACTGGATTACGACGTAAGATTGCCGCTTTTTGCAATGTCTCGCCTGAGGCTGTGGTGCAAAGTTTGGACCAACCTACCATTTATGAGGTTCCACTACGAATGCAAGAACAAGGCCTTGACGCTACTATCCTTCGGAAACTCGATATGCCCGTTGGCGAAACTCCGGGATTGGGACCTTGGCGCTCATTCTTGGACAGACGTCACAAGGCTACAGAAGTCATCAACATAGGTTTAGTCGGAAAGTACGACCTTCAAGATGCTTACAAGAGCATACTTGAAGCCTTGTCTCAAGCAGGAACCTACAACGACCGCAAGGTTAAATGCCATTTCATCAATAGCGAAAAAATAGACGCGACAACCGTGGCTGACAAGCTGGCCGGAATGGACGGCTATGTCATATGTCCAGGATTTGGACAACGTGGTATTGAAGGCAAAATTATTGCAGCTCAATATTGTCGTGAACATAACAAGCCTACATTCGGCATCTGCCTTGGTATGCAAATGATGGTTATCGAATTTGGTCGCAATGTCTTAGGATACAGTGATGCCAATTCTGTTGAAATGGACAACAAAACTGCTCACAACGTAATAGACTTGATGGAAGACCAGAAAAACATAACGAACATGGGCGGAACAATGCGTTTGGGCGGTTATGAATGTACTCTGCGCGAAGGCAGCCGAGTTCGTGAAATCTACGGAAAAGAGATTATTCGCGAACGTCATCGCCATCGTTACGAGTTCAACAATGACTACCGTGCGGCCTATGAACAAGCTGGCATGGAATGTGTAGGAACAAACCCCGACACAGATCTGGTCGAAATTGTTGAAATACCAACACTCACATGGTATGTCGGAACGCAGTTCCACCCCGAATATTCAAGTACAGTACTGAAGCCTCACCCTTTATTCTTAGACTTTGTGAAGGCTGCAATAGAAAACAAGAAATAACATCTTAATTACATAACTACCTCTTTCCCACCTCTCTTTGAGGTGAGGAAGAGGCATAATACTCTCTATGGATAAGAATACGATCATTGGATTGTTCCTAATTGCCGCTGTACTTATCGGCTTCACTTGGTATAATTCCGACCAACAGCAAAAATTGCAGCATCCACAGGCAGAGCAGACAAGCTTGCCTGCAGCTAAACAATATTCGCAACAGAGCCACGACTCTGTGAAAAAAGCCGCCACTGACAGCACCGATATCTTTTTTGCTGCTACAAAAGGTGAAGCAAAAGATATCACATTACAGAATGCCAAGATTCGCGTAAAAGTCAGCACAAAAGGCGGTAGCGTTGAAAGCGTAGAATTGAAAGAATACAAGAGCTACCAGGATTTTGAGGCACAAAAAGACAAGCCCCTGCTGCTCTATTCATCAAAGGACGCAAATCTCAATTTCCTTTTGGATACAAAGGAAAATACGATGGATTTCTCCAATTACTACTTTGAGCCAGTTAATGTTACCGACAGTACTGTAACTATGCGTTTAACGGCACAAGATGGAGCCACCATTGATATAGACTACAAACTGCTAAAGGACAACTACCTCCTGAATTTTGATGTGAAGTCACAAGGTATGCAAAAGCATCTGCCTTCATCTCTCAACAGCATTCAACTGGCATGGCACGACCGCGTTTCTCAACATGAAAAAGGTTTCTATTTTGAGAACATGTATTCGACGCTGACCTATAAGAGACATGACGATGACACTAAAAAATTGTCTGAAAACGAGACTGAAGAAGAAAGTGTAACGGAGAGCGTTGACTGGATAGCATTCAAAAATCAATATTTCAGCTCGGTTTTAATGGCTGCTGATCCAATGCAAAAGGTCAATGTGAAGAGCCAACAACTCGAAGAGAACTCAGGCTACCTGAAGAATTATTCAGCAGACATGGCCGCTTCCTTTGACGCTTCTGGCACAAAGACTACAAAATTCCAATTCTATTTTGGCCCCAACAACTATCGTCTCTTGCAGTCGATGGACAACTTTAAGGTTTCCGAGTTCGACAACGATCTTCAAGATCTTGTCTACCTGGGTTGGCCTATTGTCAAATGGATTAACCGTTTCTTTACACTTTACGTATTCGACTTCCTTACAAAGTTAGGATTGCCTATGGGAGTTGTGCTTCTGCTCATAACCCTCTTGATCCGCGTCATCGTATATGTACCAACACGCAAGAGTTTCCTCAGCAGTGCAAAAATGCGTGTGCTTAAACCTAAAGTTGACGCCATTGCAGCCAAATATCCTAAACAAGAGGACGCAATGAAACGCCAACAAGAAACGATGTCTTTGTATTCGCAATATGGAGTAAGCCCTATGGGAGGCTGTCTGCCAATGCTTATACAGATGCCTGTATTAGTAGCCATGTTCAACTTCGTTCCTAACGCAATTGAACTGCGACAGAAAAGTTTCCTTTGGGCTGACGACCTGTCCACATACGACAGCATAATTTCATGGAATACGAATATTTGGGGATTAGGTAATCATTTGAGCCTATTCTGCTTGCTGTTCTGTGCCACGAACTTGCTTTACAGCATAATGACTATGAAGCAGCAACGTGAAACAATGTCGGGCGAACAAGCCCAACAAATGAAAATGATGCAGTGGATGATGATGCTTATGCCATTGTTCTTCTTCTTCATGTTCAACAAGTACTCATCAGGATTGAACTATTTCTACTTCATATCATTACTCCTCGGAGCTTTGACCATGTGGTATTTACGCAAAACGACCGATGACAAGAAGTTACTTGCGAAACTTGAAGCAAACTATCAAGCCAACAAGAACAATCCAAACAAAAAGCCCAGTGGATTGGCTGCCAGACTTGAAGCTCTGCAAAAGCAACAAGAAGAAATGCTAAAGCGCCAACAAGAAATACAACAGCGCAGACAACACTGATTATAAAGTGAAACAACAAAGAAGCTAAAAGCTATACCTATATTTATGGTTTTTGCTTTTAGCTTCTTTTCTTTAAGTAAGTATTCAAAATTAGTTGAAATGAATTGGCGTAGAGCTTGTTCCTAAATATTTGATTGATGAACGAGCGCTGCGGCTACGTGGGTAATAAAAAAGGAACCTATGTAACAAGCTGTATGACGAGACATATCGACAACTGATGCAACACTTGATTATGTTTACTACATTTTGAATACCAACTTAATATATAATTGCAATATATGAATTTATTAAGAACTATGCTCACCGCTACAGTTATTGCCGCCACAACAACGACAATATCTCCTGTTTTGGCTCAGGACTTTATTGGACGCCAACAGCCCGTTTTCAAAAGTGACCGAATGACGCCTGAAAACCTCTGGGCTATGGGACGAATTGGTGGTTTCAAACTCTCGCATGACAACAGCAACGCAGTTTACGGCGTAACATATTATAGCGTAAAGCAAAATAAAAACCACAGCGTTCTATACACAATCAATTTGCGCACTCTTGAAAGCAAACAACTTACAACAAGTTGCAAAAGCGAAGTAGGAGGAACATACATCAATAAAGGCAGACAGATTATGTATCTGTCTGCCGAAAGTGGCTCAAATCAACTTTGGGTGATGAATTCTGACGGTACAAATCGCAAACAGATTAGTCACACGAATGCGGATATAGCAGACTTTTCCATATCACCAGATGAGAAGAAAGTCATTGTAATAATGGACGTTGCGCAAAATCATAGCATTCAGACTAATGATGCAGATCTGCCACAGGCTTCAGGCATGGTCATAAATGACCTCATGTATAAGCATTGGGACACCTATGTCACCACCGCCCCCCACCCTTTCGTTGCCGATTTCGACGGGAACAAGATTGACAACGCCATCGACATTCTCGAGGGTGAACCGTTCGAATGCCCAATGCTCCCATTTGGCGGCATCGAACAACTTGCATGGAGTCCCGATTCAAAATGTATTGCCTACACTTGCCGCAAAAAGGTCGGTAAGGAATATGCCATAAGCACTGACAGCGACATTTTCCTATATGACTTGGCTACACGCAAATCAAAGAATCTGTGCAAGCCATCAGATTATCATGCCCCAACGATCGAAGAGGATCGTTCTTTACAACATCAGTCGGTAAACAAACAGCCGGCCGATTATAATATGGGCTATGACCAAAATCCACAATTTTCACCAAATGGCAAATACATAGCTTGGAGCAGCATGGAACGAGACGGCTACGAGAGCGATCGTGCTCGTTTGTGTGTGTTGGACTTGAAAAGCGGCAAAAAAACTTACGTCACCGAGAAATTTGAAAGTGGCATAAACGAATTTTGCTGGGCACGCGATAACAAAACGCTCTATTTTACTGGCGTATGGCATGGTAAGACACAAGTATATCAAACAAATTTGAAGGGTGAGCATAAAGCCCTTACAAACGATGTTGCAGACTATTCTATACTTACATTATCTGCCGACGGCAAAAATCTTTATTGCAAACGCCAGAGCATGAGCCAAGCAGATGAAATATATCGTCTGCCCATTACAAACCATGAGAAAGCCGAAGCCCAACAGCTGACTCACGAAAATCGACACTTCTACGACAACCTCACCTTTGGAAAGGTTGAAGAGCGTTGGGTTAAGACCGTTGACAACAAACAGGAACTATGCTGGGTTATTTACCCGCCCCATTTTGATGCCAACAAAAAATATCCAGCCCTTCTGTTCTGCGAGGGTGGTCCTCAATCACCTGTGAGCCAGTTCTGGAGTTTTCGATGGAACATGCAAATAATGGCTGCCAACGATTATATTGTAATAGCTCCTAACCGACGCGGACTTCCCGGTTTCGGCATGGAGTGGCTTGAAGAAATTTCAGGAGACTACTCTGGTCTATGCATGCAGGATTATCTCAGCGCTGTTGACGACATTTGCAAGGAGCCCTATGTCGACAAAGAACACATTGGTGCTGTTGGTGCAAGTTTTGGCGGATACAGCATATATTGGTTAGCCGGAAATCACAACAAACGTTTCAAAGCTTTCATTGCGCACGACGGCATATTCAACACGCAACAGCAATATGTTGAAACAGAAGAATTGTGGTTCCCTAATTGGGATATGGGCAGCGCGCCTTGGAAGAAAAGCGAAGATGGACAGACACAAAAGGTTTTTGCCACTTCACCACATTTATATGTTGACAAATGGGATACACCAATACTTTGTATTCACGGACAGAAAGATTTCCGCATTGAATATACACAAGCAGAGTCTGCCTTCACCGCTGCACGCATGCGTGGCATAGACGCCCAATTATTATTATTCCCCGACGAAAACCATTGGGTATTAAAGCCACAAAACGGCATTCTATGGCAACGCACATTCTTCCGCTGGTTAGATAAATATCTGAAAACAAATAACAAATAACACAATATGGTTACAAAAGCTATTCAACAAAAGCTCAGCGACTCTAAATCTGCACGCTGGAGCGCACTCGTCATTGTCAGCGTTACAATGATGTTTGGCTATTTTTTCACCGACGTCATGTCACCCCTCGAACCACTTCTCACTGCTGCGAAAGAGAATGGAGGACTCGGCCTCGGCTGGAGTAGCGACGAATATGGTTTCTTCTCTGGAGCCTATGGCTATTTCAATGTATTCTTGTTCCTCTTATTTTTGGGTGGTATCATTCTCGACAAATTTGGTATCAGATTTACGGGCATAATGTCCACTGTCCTAATGTTTACGGGTGCCTTAATCAAATGGTATGCTGTAAGCCACAATTTCGAAGGCAGTATAGCAGTGCCATTTTTTGGTACATACCACACACAAGTTGTTTTAGCAGCCACAGGATTTGCCATTTATGGTGTAGGATGCGAAATAGCAGGTATTACTGTCAGCAAAGTTATTGTCAAATGGTTTACTGGCCACGAACTGGCTTTGGCCATGGGCCTGCAAGTAGCTCTTGCACGTATTGGTACTGCTGGAGCTTTAGCCTATGCTCTGCCCTTTGCTAAAGCTATGGGCGGTGTTTCTGCCTCTGTTGGCCTTGGTGCAGCTCTGTTATGTGCCGGCATGATAGCATTCATCGTTTATTGCGTAATGGATAAAAGAGAAGACGCGTCTGCAGCCGCGGTCGAGACAGGACCCGAAGAAGGATTCAAATTTTCAGACCTTTCCACTCTCTTTGGCAACATCGGCTTCTGGTATGTTGCCGTACTCTGCCTTATGTTTTATGCAGGTGTATTCCCATTCCTGAAATTTGCGACAAAACTTATGGTCATGAAATATGGGGTTGACGCCAACATTGCTGGTTTGATTCCTGCTATGCTGCCCTTCGGCACAATATTCCTCACGCCTTTATTCGGCAGCATTTACGACAAATATGGCAAAGGTGCCACCCTTATGCTCATTGGCAGTTGTTTGCTCACCTTGGTACACATCACATTTGCATTACCATTAAACTCGTGGATCGTGGCTATAATCGCCATGATAGTCTTAGGCGTTGCCTTTGGTCTTGTACCATCAGCCATGTGGCCTTCTGTACCCCGTATCATACCAATGAAACTGCTCGGTACTGCCTACGCTCTCATTTTTTACATTCAAAACATTGGGTTAGCACTCGTACCCGTTGGAATTGGCAAGGTTAACCAAGCCAACACACAAGCTAATGGCATAATAGATTACACACAAACTATGACTATCTTTGCTGCTTTTGGAGCCATTGCCATTATCATATCCCTGCTCCTCATATTGGAAGACAAACGCAAGGGATATGGTCTGCAAAAGCCAAACATAAAAAAATGATACGCAGAATAGTCTGACGTCAACCGTTCCTTACACAACGGTTGTCATAATTTTATCGGCCATACATGGGACACGCCTCATGTATGGCCGATATTTTTAGTTTTTACCCTTAAACAAATCCATTATATTTTTCCCCGACTTTAGCAAGTCGCGACTCGTTTTTTCAATAATCGTCTCAGGCATACGTTTCCACTCGCTAAAGAAATCCGGTATATGTTGCATCAAGTTCTTTACAACAGGCTGCCGTAAGTTTTGTCCGTCAGGTTTGTCAGGATTAACAACAACAGGCAAGCCCTCTCTATGCAAACACACATCAATACTGCTTCCTGTTACAAACGGATCGCCATCATAATGTGCTACCCCACTCCCCTCACGCGTAATGCGCAAATGCGAAGATCTAAAGGTCTTTACATGACTATTATCGGGCAGGGTCCCCGTAAACAACTGAAAAGCCACTTGTGCCGACTCTATCGTATTGAAAGGTTCCATCACCACCACATCAAGCAAACCGTCACGCATACTTGCATAAGGTGCAATATAGGCATCATTTCCATATTGTGAAGCATTGGCACATGCAATTAAGAAAGCCTTGCAAGTTTCTGCACCATCTGCATCTTCGATGGTATACACTTGAGGTTTATACAGCAATCCCGACTTTAATGTATTCTCCACATAAGTAAGCAGTCCACGCTTGCCAGCAGATGCAAAGCGCTCACTTATAAAAGCATCAAAACCAACCCCACAAGTACAAAAGAAAGGACGTTCATTTATCGTACCATAGTCCAATCGATGTATCACACAACGGTTAATTACTTCGATAGCCTTACGTGGCTGCAACGGAATATGCAAATGGCGGGCTAAACCATTGCCCGACCCACACGGTATTATCGCCAAAGCAGTCTGTGTGTGTATAAGCGCACGCCCCACCTCATTCACCGTACCATCTCCGCCAACAGCCACCACTATATCAGTCCCTGCAGCCGCAGCCGATTTTGCAATTTCAGTAGCATGGCCTGCATATTGCGTGGCAACGACCTCTACATCAAAACGCGCATGATCTGTATATTCCGCCACTAAGTTCGGAATATTCTTCTTACGCTGAGTACCAGATATTGGATTGACTATATATAAAACTTTCTTTTTCATGGAGTTCCACAAAAGATGAGAGATCACCGTCTTATGCAAAGATAGTGCAAAGTGAGCGCAGAGATGCAAGTTTACTTGCAATCTTTGCCGAACCGCAGCCTATCTTATGTAAAGATAGTGCAAAGTGAGCGCAGAACACAAAACTTGTTTAAGCGTTCTGCCGAACCGCAGCCTATCTTATGTAAAGATAGCGCAAACCGAATGCAGAACGTCAAGCTTGCTTGAACGTTATGCTGAGGTGCAGCCTATCTTATGCAAAGATAGTGCAAACCGAATGCAGAACGTCAAGCTTGCTTGAACGTTATGCTGAGGTGCAGCCTATCTTATGCAAAGATACTACAAAATCTCAGAGTATAATTATCACCGACAACAAAAACTACACGCGCCCATACTCCCAACAAGACAAAAGTTAAAACAGAAGAAAGAACAATTACGACTCATCGTCCCCACAAGCCCTCTATCCAAAAGAAACGCTTTACTTTCTTGGGACTTCACTTTATAATGCGTAATTTTGCATAAATACTGACACGATTTCTATATATGAACCACATATTTATTGACTTTGCAAGTCCTATATTGCTTATACTCAAAGGTCTCCTTGTCGGAATTATAGCATCAGCCCCTATGGGTCCTGTTGGCATCTTGTGCATACAACGTACCATGCAAAAAGGACGTGCCTATGGCATCGTAACTGGAGCTGGAGCAGCATTAAGCGACATCATCTATGCCTTAATGACAGGCTTAGGCATGTCATTCGTTATGGATTTCATAGACAAGGAGCAAAACATATTTTGGCTCAAGTTGATAGGTAGTGTAATGCTCTTTATTTTTGGAGTCTACATGTACAAAACCGACCCCCGCAAGAGCATGCACCAATCGTCTGGAGGCAAAGGCACTCTCTTTCATAATTTTACCACCGCATTTTTAATCACGCTATCCAACCCACTGATCATATTTCTGTTCATTGCCCTTTTCAACATGCTCACCTTTGTTATTCCGGGCAATTGGTTTGGTCAATGCATAGGCTACCTTTCAATTGTTGCCGGTGCCATGCTTTGGTGGCTCGGTTTAACCTATGTCATTAACAAAATGCGCAACAGTTTTGGTATAAAAGGCATTCAGCGGCTCAACCGCACAATAGGTTGCATCGTTTTTGCAGCCTCCATCATATATGCCATTATGACTGTTTTCAAAATCTCATTGTACTAACATTCTTCCCCACCATTTGCAAGTACATACTATGATAGTAGCAGACAAACTTAAAAAGACCAATCGCGCAGAATACCTGCTATATATGTGGCAAGTTGAAGACATCATAAGAGCCTACCACTGCGATAGCGACCGCATTGCGCAAGAATATATCAGCCAGTTCAACCTGCCCTCCGAAACACGCAAGGCCACTGAAGAGTGGTATGCAAACCTTTGCGAAATGATGCGCAGCGAAGGCAAAAAAGAGCATGGACATTTGCAAATATGCACAAACATACTACAAGAGTTATGCGAACTGCATGCACACCTTATCAAAAGCGCTGCGAAATTCCCCTATTACCGCGAGATGTATTACAAGGTCTTGCCCTACATCGTAGAACTACGCGGAAAAAATCAAAATAGTATTGACAAGAGCTTACAAGCCGGAAACAACAACGAACCAGAACTTCAGACCTGCTTCGACCTCCTTTACGGCGTGATGATGCTTCGCTTACAGAAAAAACACATCAGCGATGACACAGCACACGCTGTCAAAGACATTTCCACCCTGTTAGGGCAACTGTCTGACTACTATTTCAAAGACAAAAAAGAACCTCTCGATTTCAACGACTAAATATACAATTCATAGCAATGAAACACATTTTAGTAACAGGCTGCAAAGGGCAACTTGGCAATGAAATACAATTGCTTGCATCTAAATATGACGACACTTGCGAATTTTACTTTACAGACAAGGACGAACTCGATATAACCGACCGCAAGGCTGTATATGCTTTTATCGAACAAAACCACATCAGCATCGTTGTAAACTGTGCTGCCTTTACAGCTGTAGACAAAGCTGAAAGCAACGAAGAATTGTGTAACCTGCTCAACAACATTGCACCAGGATATTTGGCCGAAGCGGTTGCCTCTGTTGGCGGCACCATGATACAGGTTTCTACCGACTATGTGTTTGACGGCAACAGCTGCAAGCCTTATAAAGAAGAATACGCCACAAATCCACAAACCGTATACGGCCGCACAAAATTGGCTGGCGAGGAAAACGTTATACGTTCATGCGCCGGTTCAATGGTCATACGTACCGCATGGCTATACTCTACATTCGGAAATAATTTTGTCAAGACCATGATACGCTTGGGCAAGGAGCGTGAACAACTTGGAGTCGTTTTCGACCAAGTAGGCTCACCCACCTACGCACGCGACCTCGCACGCACCATCATGCAAATCATCGACCGCGGCATTGTGCCCGGAGTCTATCATTTTACCAACGAAGGCGTATGCTCCTGGTACGACTTCACACAAGCCATACACCAATTAGAGGGCATCGACAGTTGTCACGTCACCCCCATCCACACAGAGGACTACCCGGTACCCGCCACACGACCGCACTTCTCGGTGCTCGACAAGTCAAAAATCAAAAGCACATTCGGCATTGAAATAAGATGGTGGAAAGATGCACTAAAAGAGTGTATCAAAGGACTATAAACCACCCCGAAACAACGATTAAAGGAACTTGACAAATCTGATTTCAACATACCGGACAGAATTGATGGGAGTAGCCATTCTGTCAATACTACTAACACATCTGAACTGCGACTTAGGATCATTTGCCTTAAACCGTTTAGCATTGTGTTGTCAAGGAGGTGTAGACGCATTCTTCTTCATGTCCGGATTTGGACTATACTACTCAGCACAAAAAGGCCACAGCACCCTGACATTTTACAAGAGAAGAGCCTTGCGCATATTCCCCCCTTTCCTCTGCCTATTTGCAACAATGATGCTCATACAGCACAACTTCACATGGCAAAGGGCCTTTTGGGGCGGCACCACACTCGCCTATTGGTTTCCAGCCACACGCCAATACATGTTCGGTTGGTTCGTATCCGTCATAGTGCTGCTCTATGCCGCATTTCCGGCATATTCGCGATGGTTTGCCGCACAACGAAAATTAGCCACAGCTACGGCTGTCGTCACAGGCCTGGCCTTAACCAGCATCTACGCCGTATATTTCATGGTACTGCACCCTGGAGGATACAACCAATACATATTAGCTGCCGCACGCATGCCTATATTCTTCATAGGCATTTATGCCGCATGGCTATTGCAGCAGCCATGCACCAAACTTCGACGCAACAAAATCAGAGCTGGTTTAGTCGCCGCATCATGCATTACCTTGGTACTATACAACATGGCAATCAACCAATTCGGTTTCATGACCATGCGCAACACCGGACTGCTTTATCTGCCATTCATATTGATTGTGCCAGGCGTCTGCGTATTATTAGGACTGTTGTTCCACAAAATGGGAAAGCACCCCATTACCCGTTTTCTTCTCAAAATGTTGCGACATGCAGGGCAATGCACACTCGAGGCATATCTGCTAATAGGCATAACCTATCGCTTCAGCACAATAGTAGCCCAAAGCCTCAACACCACCAATCGTACAGCAAAGATTTTAATAGCTCTGCTTACGCTGCTGTCAGCATGGGGCATTCACACCTGTATAAAATACATCACGAACAAAATACAATTAAACCATAACTGAACAATGAATTCAGAAATCTCACGTCGGCGAACATTCGCCATCATCTCACACCCTGATGCTGGTAAAACAACGCTTACCGAAAAATTACTGCTCTTTGGCGGCCAGATACAAGTAGCTGGTGCCGTCAAGAATAATAAAATAAAGAAAACCGCCACGTCTGACTGGATGGAAATTGAAAAGCAGCGTGGTATATCCGTCACCACCTCCGTGATGGAATTCGACTACGAAGGCTATAAAGTTAACATACTCGACACACCGGGCCACCAGGACTTTGCCGAAGACACTTTTCGAACACTAACCGCAGTTGATTCTGCCATCATCGTAGTTGACAGTGCCAAGGGTGTCGAGGCACAAACCCGCAAACTGATGACCGTGTGCCGCATGCGCAAAACCCCTGTCATCATCTTCATCAACAAAATGGACCGCGAAGGCAAAGACCCCTTCGACCTCCTCGACGAATTAGAGCAAGAACTTCAAATAAAAGTACGCCCCCTTTCATGGCCTATCAATCAAGGTGCGCGTTTCAAAGGTGTATATAACATATACGAACAACAACTCAACTTGTTCGCTGCAGACAAACAGAAAGTTACCGAAAAAATTGCCGTAGACATCAACAGCAGGGAACTTGAAATCCACGTAGGCGAACAAGATGCACAACGTCTCCGCGACGACCTTGAACTTGTTGACGGCGTATATCCTGCATTCAATCAAGACGACTATCTTAACGCTGACGTGGCACCCGTATTTTTCGGATCAGCACTAAACAATTTTGGCGTTAAAGAGCTGCTTGACTGCTTTGTCAAAATAGCACCATACCCCCGCCCCACCAAAGCAGAGGAACGCATGGTCAACCCCGATGAAGAAAAGTTTACAGGCTTCATATTCAAAATTACCGCAAACATCGACCCCAACCACCGCTCGTGCATAGCTTTCTGCAAAGTATGCTCTGGCCGTTTCGAACGCAACAAACCATATTTGCACGTTCGTAATGGCAAAACGCTGCGCTTCTCTTCACCAACTCAATTCATGGCCCAGCGCAAAAGCACCATCGACGAGGCCTGGGCGGGAGACATAGTTGGTCTTCCAGACAACGGCGTGTTCAAAATTGGCGATACGCTCACCGAAGGCGAACAATTGCATTTCAGAGGTCTACCCTCATTCTCACCCGAAATGTTCAAATACATTGAGAACGCCGACCCTATGAAGACCAAGCAACTCAACAAAGGCATTGAGCAACTTATGGACGAAGGCGTGGCACAGCTGTTTGTCAACCAGTTTAACGGGCGCAAAATCATTGGTACTGTCGGACAACTGCAATTTGAAGTCATACAATACCGACTCGAAAATGAGTACAATGCAAAATGCCGTTGGGAACCCATACATCTGTATAAAGCATGCTGGATTGAAAGCGACGATGAAGCCGAACTCGAGAATTTCAAAAAGCGCAAATACCAATATATGGCCAAGGATCGTGAGGGCCGCGATGTATTCCTCGCCGACTCAGGCTATGTCCTACAAATGGCACAACAGGATTTTGAACACATCAAATTCCACTTTACAAGCGAGTTCTAACACATAACTACCCATATTTCACCAGACATAAACTGCCGTTCATGTTACCCACCTCAAGCAATACTATATGCAAAGGTGGCTGAAACATGAACGGCAGTTTTGCGTTTCAACGCACAAGCGCTCCCCCTTATAAAACCATTTGCCCTATAAAACATTATTGAACCGTTCTAATCAAACCTTGTACAACTACAACATTTCATCATTTCTTCTACACTCTACACTATTCGCATTATTTCGTTGATAATCAATAGAATACGAAGTGCACACAACCTCTACATTCATCTACACTACCACATTCAGCCTACACACATAACAGGACTAAAGAACTGAAACGAGCACAGGTAATTTCAGTTACGAGAGACAGAACTTTCTATCACTCCGATACTTTTTTCTTATTCCCATAACCGATTTCCTATCCGGCACAACCGATTTGTGCAGACGGCAGTGCAATCAAAAAACAGAGTGCATATACACTTTCTATATCCCTGACTATCAGATCCTTACGTCCATTTGTGCAGAGTGCAGACAAAATATCAGAAGTAAAGTTGCACTACTGGAAAATTGAGTCGTGAGACACACAAAAGCATTCCTTGCAACACCTGTCGCATTTGCAAGGAATGCTATTTTTCAATAACTTTGCGGCAAAACAAAATTATTATGAGCAAGATTGATTACTATCAGATAGCCTTAGATAAGGCTAAAGAAATGGGATATGACATTGTGCGTCCTGCTGGAGAACGTGATGGGTGGAAATATTTTGGCATCACAAAATCTTGGCTAATTGGTCATAAAATTGGGTTGCCCCGGTATCTTAAAATATCAGAGAACGGGAGAGAATTTTCTATGGCCGAGGGGTGGGAAGAAACCATGTGGGCATTAAAACAAGAGAAGAAATTATCTAATCTCTGATATACTTCCCCCAACCTTGTCCGAAATACTTACACCAATATGATAGCGGCCTTACACTTGCATTTGCTTTACTGCTTTGCATAGGAAATCATATCCTTTTATTACATCGGACTTGGTACTTTACCCGTCTTGGGGGTAATCCAAGCATCTTCAAAATGTTCTCCTAACTGAAATTGTACACTGTCCTTTTTATTTGAATACCCCAATGCTGTAATTGTCAATCCTTATTCGGGTTGCCTGATGTTACATTGAAGAATAGTGATGGAGATTATAGGTGCCTTGGAAAATTGAAGCATAATGCTTACAAAGCAGATAGATTTACAATAAATTTGCAACAAAATTGTAATTAAACTTTTTCTTATTATGGAAACAATCGAAGAACTTAAAAAGCAGGGTTATAAATTATCAAACTTTTATAAGAAACAAGATTCAGATAAAGTATACTGGATTGCGAGTGACCATATAGGAGAACACATGTTTTCCTTCGACAAAAAAATTATTTACAACTTATTCGCTGATTATCCTAATAATCTCACAGAAGAACAAGTGGAAATATTTGACAAAGAGAATCCCTATTGGGCAAATTTCTTCAAATAATATGGTGGACAAGAAATATTCTATCCACCCTATTATTACTTTAGGCCGTGTAGACATTCAGTTCTTTGGAAAATTGATGCGTGGAACTTGCAAGGCATGGTATAATTCCATACCTTTGCAATGAGGATTCCGTAGCTAATGACTACCGATTCCTCGACAGCGGGGATCAGCAATTATTGCTGACCGTCCGTTTTTTTTGAACAATAGTTTTATTTCGCCATCTTGATATCGAAGCCAAATTTCTTCTATATCTTCACCATTATTTATTCGATTATAAAGTTCTCTCTGCATAAAACGTTCAGTTAAGTTTGGTTTATCTATCACCAAACGATTGCTTTGTAAGAGACCATCTTTAATCATATTCCTAAATGCGTTTTTGGGATTGTTCGATATAAATCCTTCATGCTCATACGACTCTCCATCAACGTTCAAATCTGGGCATTTACCCTCATATTTAGTGCCGATTAAAGATTTATAATACTTTGAATACTCAAATTCAGGAGGACGCTTCATTTTGGGGGTAAGTAACCTTTAGCTTTAAGACAGGCCAGTTTGATAAATCCTCACTGTACTACTACATGAGCAGAAGCCGCAAAACGTTAGAGCAAAAGCCCAATGTAACAATAGATAACTTTGGAATGAAGTTGCACTATTGGAAAATTGAGGTATGAAACTTGCAAGGTATGGCGTAATTCCATACCTTTGCAATGCGAGGGATGGGGTAACCTTTAGAGACCCGCTCTCGCTCCAGCCAAGTTTTAACTTGGCTTTTTTATTTGTATGATTTTATCGCCTTGTATGCAGTAAATCAAGTCAAATATTTTGTGTTGTGAAGTACCCTTCAATCCATTGAATTTAGCAAGACCTATTTGGAAATTCTCCGAAGAGTAGTTTCCATTAGGGAAGAACAAAACTGCGTTTTTTGAATCAGGCTTAGATGCACAATGTTTGAGTGCATTTCTAATATTATTAGGTGTACCACTTTCCGCACCTGCAACCTCAAATTTAAGTGTATCCCAAAATCCTTCGCAGCTTTTTCCCTTATATACGTTTTGTGGTTCTTTTTCTAAAATCACAGAATGTCCATACTTATATCCTACATCTTGTATTGTGGTTTCATACCAACCCTTGCCTTTATCAAAGTTGTGCCCAACATGAGTAGCTTTTAAGCCAAGGGTTACTACATTGAATTCAACATCCTTATAATTAATGTCATTCTTGTACTTTCTATAATCCCATTTCCTTTGTATATATTTTATGTCGTTTTCCGTCCTTTCTTCATGTCTTGCTTTTGCTGCCGCAAGTATTTTCTCACGGCTTATCTCCTTTTCCTTATACCACCCCAGCAAATCACCAACAACTTTCTGATTATCCCTCACGAAGTAAGGCAGCTTTCCGTTCTCTCGCGCCAAGTCCAACTTGTCAGCGTTGCGCTCGCACCATTTAGAGAACTTCTCAGGCACGTTCGGCACAAGGTTGGGGGACTTGTAAGCTCTATACTCTTTCTCGGGCAGAGAGCGCAGATGTTTCCACTCCTCGCTATTGCGGTCAATCAAGATTGATGACATGGAGCAGCGACAACGTGGGTGCCAACCTCTCCACATGAAATCTTTGGGATAGTCGCCTGCAAGTTCATCGCAAATATCCTTCTCGGGGTGATTTGCTGACGTTCTAATACGAATGCCCAACACGTATGGCTCACTACTCCACCGCTCACAATTTGCATAGTTGTAGGCCATATTCGTTTCTGTGATAGTCAGGCGCAAGGCATTCTGACGTGCTGAACGATATACGCCAGTGCCGACATGGGCCAAGTCCTCTTTAACAAAGCGCACCTTGCCTTGCTCGTCTATCACACGTCTACGCCATTCCACAACATCGCGTTTCGTACCGTCTGCCATGGCCTTTTTGAGGTGATAACGTCTGTACATCATATCAGGGTTATTGAGATACTGCCGTATCTGACGGCCAAGGCTCTCTGCTGATATGCCTTGATTGATACCATTTTCAAGAGCTTGCGACATGGCGAGTTCCAACTCTGCCTTGGTGTGTTGTTGTAAGCATCAAGCACAAAGTCTGCACCCATTCATTTAATGTCGGAATGCAAGTCTTTGCCATTATATACAATTCATCGGGGCTAACAGTATGAACAGAATTTGATGTAGCCTTTGCCCGTCCATTAATAAGTTTGTCGTATAGCTTCTGCAAGTCGCCTGACGCCTATAAAAGCAGTTCCGACAATCTTTGTTCAGCTGCCACCTATCATTTTTTCAAAAAAATAATGGCATTTACTTTGGAGATATGGGAAAAAGTCGTACCTTTGCACTCGCAAAACAGAAATAAAGGCTCCTTAGCTCAACTGAATAGAGCATTTGACTACGGATCAAAAGGTTATAGGTTTGAATCCTATAGGAGTCACTTATTATAAAAGTTATTGCAAGGAAGGCTCCTTAGCTCAACTGAATAGAGCATCTGACTACGGATCAGAAGGTTATAGGTTTGAATCCTATAGGAGTCACAAAGAAAAGTAATTGGCTCCTTAGCTCAACTGAATAGAGCATTTGACTACGGATCAAAAGGTTATAGGTTTGAATCCTATAGGAGTCACTTTTTTTGCGGAAATAGCTCAGTTGGTAGAGCACAACCTTGCCAAGGTTGGGGTCGCGAGT
>ERZ1026866.72-NODE-72-length-69154-cov-14.004414_pt1 | contig 69154 bp, 103 predicted proteins | sample MGYA00380163_ERZ1026866 | MGnify/ENA primary metagenome ERZ1026866 (study PRJEB33269, sample SAMEA4719799) | human gut metagenome | biome: human-associated habitat; feature: organic feature; material: feces | place: Cameroon | collected 2013-10 ...
AGATCTACACAGAGTAGATCGTCGGCAGCGTCAGATGTGTATAAGAGACAGGAAATATTAATTATATTTAAATATATCTACATATATTTTGATATATCATTTTTTTCATTTATCTTTGCATTTGAATTTATAACTTAGTGCAAAGATATAAAGAAATCCTTTATTCTAGCACGCATTTAAACTATTTAACATGGTAACATCAGTTCAGCCAAACATAAGTCCAACTGCGCGATACACCATATCGGAAACCTGCAAACTGTTGGGTATACATCGCAACACCCTGCGCTCTTACGTGAACGCAGGGTATATAAAGTCCATGCAAAAAGTTCACGGACAGCGTTTCAAAGGTTCTGAGATTCTTCGCTTTTGGAACACATTTGTGTAAACATGGGACCGGTTCCAAGTAGTAGCCACTCGCATGATACACCATACCCTTCAGCGAGGTAAGCAAGATACTCTATACGAAAAGTACGCTTATCTCTGTTATGCTTTAGAGTATTCATGTTACCATAGTTCAGACCAAACTCTTTTGTAAAAGTCTGTAAGCCTTTAATTTTTCTCTGTTCTTTAAGAACATCAAGTGCTTTGAAGAACCTGTCGCTAATATCCAGGGCGCAATCGGGAATATTCAGTTTCATTTCAAAGTTAATTTTTCAAGAATATTCATGAGACGTGCATTTATATCATCTTGTTTTTCGATATGCTTTGCTATCATCTCAGTCTGCCTCTTTATAATTTCTACTAAATCAGCATCACTTTGGATTCCGTTGTTCTGATTTCCAGAGCCATTGTTTACATTATTCTCTGCGTTTACGAACTGAGACGGCTCAACCTCAAAAGCCTTAACATTCTCTTCTCCGTACTCATCGTACAGTTTCTGGAACTGCGCAGGCGTAGGATCAATACCCTCAGTTTCGTATCTCGAAATGTTAGATTGAGAAATTCCCATAATCTCTGCTAGCTTAGACTGAAATAGTCCGTGAGCTTTTCTAAATTCTTTATATTTGAACATATCTGTATAAGTTTGTTAATTTTGACTAAATCTTTTCGATATATTTGCATATATCAGAATATATTTGTATCTTTGCATAAAGATATAAAACATAGTGCAAAGATAATGGAAAATATTCAAACATCAAACACTTTTGAGGAAAAATCTCAAAAAATGACCTTAAAAGGTTATTATCAGGGGTTACCGATGAGAAGTGCCCCACGATACGACTTCATCACGGAAGTCGCTAGACGCTGCAAGGTTACCGAGCAGACAGTTAGGAATTGGGTTCTATATGGTATGAAGCCACAGCAGCACATCCATGTAGAAGTATTGTGTGAGCTAACAGGCATTAGCGAGGAGGACTTATGGAAGGATTAGAGTTCTATATGTTCGAGGATGAGCTATGGTGTAAGACGTCAGACGGAAAGAACTTCATGGTCGATGAGACCCATACAGAGCTGGTGAAATACATCCTGGAAAAGGTTCGCGCTTGCTATCCGGAAGCATACAAGGCATTGGAGAAGATTTACTCCAAGAGCGCACCTAATGAGAGTTATTATCAGTATCTCATGATGCGTCGATTTTGCAAATGCAACTTTTGTCGACTTGACACTACGGCTTTTGATGTCGTCGATGTTGATAAGGATGGAAAGTTCAACTTCGAGAAGGTCGAATGCCCAATGCGTGGTGAATGTCCTTATGAAGGTATCGTCTGTATGCCAAGGTTTAATGCTAATCTTTCTACTGCGGAGTTGCGCGTGATGAAACTGCTTTATGAGGGACGAAGCGAGCAGGAAGCTGCAGCAGAGCTGTTCAACTCACCGAACACGATACACCAGCATGTCAAGTCTGTGTATGTGAAACTAGGAATACATAAGCTCTCAGAGTTTATATCCTATGCGAATAAGAACAATTTGTTTAACAATTAAATATTAGATTATGCCAATTATTAGAAAGAATGACGTTGTTACAGAGCGTCCAGTGATTATTGTACTTTATGGTACTCCAGGTACCGGCAAGACATCTTTGGCTACTACAGCCAACAGTCCTTTACTCATCGACACAGACCGAGGCTTTGACCGTGCCGTTCAGCGTCCAGACATTGTTGTCACGGCTTCACGTTGGGAAGACATCTACAATGCTGAGGTTATCGGTTCGTATGTTGTTGAGGATGGTAAGCAGGTTTGGAAGCCAGGCTTGATCAGTGAGTGTAAGACTATCGTAGTAGACACTGCCAAGGCTATGCTCGATGATTACCTCAACGCTTTCGCTATCCAGCAAGACCCTAAGCTAGGAACTAACTCGTTGAAGCGATATGGTGTGATGGGAGAATTGTTCAAGCAGTTTGTCGGCATTCTCCGTTCAAACAACTCTGACATCATCTTCATCTGCCATGACAAGGAGACGCAGGAGGGAGACTACATTAAGCATTCTCCGGACTGCACAGGTCAGAGTAAGGACTTGCTCATCCGCATTGCGGACCAGGTAGGTTACATCTGTAAGGAGAACGGCAATCGTGTCATTAAGTTCGAGCCACAAGACAATCGCGTTGGTAAGAACGTTGCAGACCTGCAGGACACATGGATTCCAGCTTACGGAACAGAGGAGTTTGACACTTGTATGGCAGACATTATCAAGAAGGTAAAGAAAGCCATCGTGAATAAGTCAGACGCTCAGGCAAAGGCACAGGAAGCTGTTGATGATGCTCGCAAGAAGCTTGCGGCCGTGGAGACTGTAGATGACGCAAATGCACTCATCGAGGTTGCTCATGGATTGAACAAGATTCATCAGAAGGCATTCATGAATCAGATGATCAAGGAACTTGCCGTCAAAGGCATTGACTTTGACAAGAAGGGCAAGAAGTTCGTCAAGCACGAGGATGCAGCATGATGAAGCCTTTGATTAGAGTTACCCAACTAGAGAGCTTCAGACGGTATATGTCTGATGAATATGCTTACGTTACAGAGCAGGACGTCATAGACAATATCACTAAGAAGTTCGAGGGTAATGATTACACAAGAATTGGAACTGCCTTTCACTCTATCGTGGAGACTGGCAGTCCCCATTGCTTCAAGGAGCCGGAAGGTGTTCGCCATTTCACCTATTATAAGAAAGATAAGACAGAACCCGTTCCGAAAGGAAGAAGGTTCGTCTTCGACGAAGGTGAAGCGATACTTGACATTCCACAATGCAAGGTAGCGTTGAAATATAGGAATGAGCATCCTGGCGCCTTTCATGAGGTTCGTGAATATAAGGATTTCGGTGATGCCGTTGTTACGGGATGTGCTGACATGATTGACGGACTAGAGATAAGAGACATCAAGACTAAGTACGGACCGGTATCAGACAAAGACTATATAGACAGTTGTCAATGGCAGCTTTATCTAGAGTTGTTTGAAGCCGAAGTGTTCCATTTTGACTTGTTTGTCTTTGAGGGCTACAATAAGGATAAGCACAAGGGAGACGTCAGAGGTCTTAAGCTTACTCCTTATGAGCCAGCAATCACTTGCTACAGATATCCAGGGATGGAAGACAAGAACCACGCTCTATTGCGTGACTTCCTAAAATGGATAGAAATGAGAGAATTATTACCATATTTACCATTAACAGAATCAGATGGCTAATACAATGACAGGAAGGGTATTGCTCATCGGCAATGTCGAGGAAATACCAAGTAAGAGCGGTGGAGAGCCGTTTAAAAAGAGAATCGTGGTTCTTAACTGTACACACTCGAATTACGGAGATGTGTACGAGAACTACCCAAGTTTTGAGTTCAGCGGAAAGCACGTGGATGATCCTGCGGCTTTTGCGGTTGGCGAGATTGTTACCATATCTTTTGCCCTTCAAGGTACTAAGTATCAGAAGAGTGCAAATGACCCGGTAAAGTATTTCAATACCATTTCGGGTTACAAGATAGAAAAGTATCAGAGAGGTGGCCAGACGCAGCACCAAGCTCCACCACCGCAGCCGCAAGGAGCTCAGTCACCGGCACCGCAGCCGGGCAATGCTGATGACTTGCCATTCTAGTTATGATTTTCAATCTCAACAATGACAAGGACAGGGCAGACTATAAGGACTATTGCAATGGTCTTTACATGGATGCCTTGAAAAGCGGAAAGGGTTTTATCGTGGAGGTGAAGAAAAAGCACCGTCCACGTTCCCTTGCCCAAAACAGCTATCTGCACGTTTGTCTTCAGTATTTCGCATCAGAGTTCGGCTACGATGAAGAATATGTGAAGTATAACATTTTCAAGCAGATAGTGAACAGAGAAATCTTTGCTAAGCAGAGAACAAACAGAAGAGGACAGCCTGTAACCTATTGGAGAAGCACGGCTGACCTTGACACAAAAGAATTAACAGACGCTATTGAGAAGTTTCGGAACTATTCAAGTATGGTTGCAGGGTTGTATATACCCGAACCTAATGAAGAAGCAGCCTTGCTTGAAGCTCAGAAACAGATAGCATTATATGAAAAGTATTTATAATTATGAAATCAGATTTGAAAAATTATGTTCCAGAGAACATTGAGTTTGTATTGGAGGACGGTGTAAAAGACATGTTCCCAATGGAGTTGGACTTCCTTGCTTTGACCGAGGAGAACCTTTGCGGAGAGAAGCCTTTGAAGAATAAGGCAGACATCCTTAAGTTTGTCGGAAAGCACTTCACGGCGACCTTCCCTGACAATGAGTTGGTTACACGTTTCCTCGATGAGTTCGAGAAGAAGAACATCAGAGAGGAGTATTGCACACTCGAAGAGAACGTGGTTCCAGCTCGCAAGCTGGAATTGGAGGAGGCTTTGGAAAAAGCCAAGAAGATGAAGAAGGATGCAGAAGAGGCTTATGCTTCTGTCCTTATGGAAGTAGCCAAATATGCCGCTGAGGTGCGCCAGGGAACTGTTGATATGCGTCTTAAGTCGAAGAACGTGTTCTGTATTGCATTGGCAGGTTACTATCTCGTATATAATTGGGATGCAAATACCGAGAAGTTCTTACTCGCAAAGGCTTATGCCATCCCAGACCGTTCTGAGATTTGGGCTAATGAGGTCAAGAATCGTGAGAGCATGAAAGAGGTTTTCGGATTGGAGTTCCCAGAAGAGGAACAGCCAAAAGAAGAAGCTCCATCAGAGCAGTCTTCAGATGATGACGATGATGAATTACCATTCGGCGAGTAATGAAGTACACTCTTAGAAATTATCAAAAGCAAGCTAGTGATGCAGCCGTAAGGCTGTTCACTAGCAAGGCTGACAAGAACGGATTGGTTATCCTGCCTACGGGTGCAGGAAAGAGCTTGGTGATAGCAGATATTGCCTCTCGCCTGGAAGGACCGCTGTTAGTCTTTCAGCCCAGTAAGGAAATTCTTCAGCAGAACTTTGCCAAGCTGCAAAGCTATGGTATCTTCGATTGTGGTTGCTATAGTGCTTCTGTAGGATGTAAGGATATAAACAGAATAACCTTTGCCACCATCGGAAGCGTGATGAACCATATGTCAGACTTCGATTGTTTCAAGAACATCATAATTGACGAATGTCATTATGTAAACTCGAAGTCAGGGCAATACAAGCAGTTCATAGAAGCGAAGAACAGACAGGTTGTTGGATTAACAGCCACGCCATATCGTCTTGATCGTGCCGAAGGAGGTTCCATCTTGAAGTTCCTCACGAGAGTAAGAATATTTTCAAAGGTCATCTATTGTTGTCAGATTGGAGAGCTGCTTTCCAAAGGTTATCTTGCAGACTTGCATTATTATGATTTGACAGAATTGGATTTAAGAAGAGTCAGAAGCAATTCCACCGGTGCAGATTATGATGAAAGAAGTCTCCTCGCAGAGTATGAGCGTAGCGGATTCTACGATAAGTTATCAAACACTGTAGTCAAGGTTCTGCAGCCTAAAAGCGGCATTCCTAGAAAGGGAGTACTTGTATTTACCGCTTTCACAAGGGAGGCCAGGCAGTTGGTTGATAAGCTTCAATCACTCGGAGTCAATGCCGCCATCGTGACAGGAGAAACACCAAAAAAGGAGCGTGAAGCCATTCTTGAAGGATTCAAGAGGAGAGAAATAAAGGTTGTTGCCAATGTAGGTGTACTGACTACGGGATTCGACTACCCTGCCCTAGACACCGTTGTTTTGGCACGCCCGACGAAATCTCTCGGGCTCTACTATCAGATGGTAGGCCGCGCTATCAGACCTTTTGAAGGAAAGGACGGGTGGATAGTTGACTTGTCGGGAAACTATAGCCGGTTCGGAAATGTCGCAGACCTCTTTATTAGCAGACCTCCAGGAACCACGAAATGGGCGGTATATTCTAGAGGAACACAATTAACTAATGTAGTACTAAGATGAGCGTTCTAAATGAACTTATTGAATATAAGCAAAGAGATTCCACATTAGGAACTGAGTATTTAACTCTCTGTCCGCATTGCAGAAAGGGAGTATTTACACAAGAACCAATTTATGTAGGAAGTTTAGCTTGCCGTTTATGTATTGATTTTGTGAACATGACGGATAAATATGTTACATGTAAATTCAAAAGAAATGTTTCCATTTTATAAGAAAAAGAAGAAATCTCCTTCTGCTCCCAAAAAGAGAAAGAAGAGTAAGCCTGATTTAGTCAAGAGACTAGACAAGGTATTTGCATTGTATATTCGTCTGAGAGACTGCATGCCAAGCGGCATGGGACAATGTATCAGCTGCGGAAAGATAAAGCCGTATAGAGAGCTTGATTGCGGTCATTTCTTCGGACGTTCCAATATGGCAACCCGATTTGACGAAGATAACTGCAATGCAGAATGTATCGGGTGTAACAGAGTGAAGTCAGATCATCTTATATACTACCAGGAGAATCTGATAAAAAAGATTGGTGTTTCCCGATTTTCCACCCTGCGAGAGCGTGCTCATTCCATCAAGAAATGGGATGACGACGAGTTAGAGAAAATGATTAAATATTATACTAACGAAGTAAAGAGATTGAGTTATGAGAAAGGTATCACCGTTAATCTGTAAAAAATATAAGTCCCCAGTGTTTCACAACACCGAGGACTTGAACCAATTAAAATCCAATAAAGATTATACTTTAAAGGGATTTGTCTGCAAAGGTAATGAATTATTTTCAAAATCCCAAATAAATCCCAATAAAAAAAGCCTGCTCGCCAGCAGGCTAAAGAGAAACCCATATAATATTCTTTACAGAATATAATGGAAAAAACTTACTGCAAAAGTACTAAAAAATATCGAGATAGCCAAATATATATCTAAATATATTTCGGTATTTTTGAATATTTAAGTTAATTCTTTTGCATATATCGAATTAAATTCGTAATTTTGCATTAAGGAGAAACAATATAGTTATAAATAAAATATTACACAATATGGAAGAGACAGAATTTCTTAGAGATTTTGAAGGAATCAAGGACTACAGAACGTTCTTGGTAGGCTTGGACAAACAGTTCAAGTCGGCAGGTGTGTTGTATCGTGAGTTTAAGATTTTGGAGGGGATGGCTTTTATCGCTTTAAAGATTAGCCCTTCTATCCACAATTTTATCTCTAAGCAGCAAAGTGCTGTTTACAGTAAGTTACAGACAGAAGTTGACTCCCTGGCAAATAGTATAAAGCGAGGTAAGATATGCTTCATTAAGAACGAGGACTTGAACCAATAAGATTATGAAATATAATTGCATCAGAAATAGTGATTCTCCAGAAGTAATGAGAGCAAGGGTGAAGCACGGCATAGCTGCCTACGGCATCTACGTTGCTCTTATGCAACTATTGGAGGAAGACGAGGATCATAAGCTGTCAAAGGATTATTCTATGATAGCTTATGAGATGCGTGTTGATGTTTCCGTGGTGCAATCTGTAGTTGAGGATTTTGATTTATTCGAAGTTGAGGAAGAATATTTCTATTCTAAGGAACTTTCAGACACCATCGAGCAGGCAAGAAAAGTCAGCGAAGCTAGAGCTAGAGCCGGTCGTGCAGGTGGTGCAGCAAAGGCTAGAAATTTCGTAGCAAATGCTAAGGAATCTTCTAGCAAATGCCAAGCAAATGCTAAGGAATCTTCTAGCAAATGCCAAGCAAATGCTAGCGAATCTCTAGCAAATGCTACAGATATTCTAGCAAATGCTACAGATATTCTAGCAAATGCTAAGCAAATGCCAGAGTCCAAAGAAAGTTCCCCAAACCCTTCAAAGAATATATATTCCGTTCCTACGGAACGGGAAGATAATATAAAATTATCTTCTCCTTCTAGCGCGCGCACGAGGAAATCGAAACCGAAAGAGTTTACCATCTGTCACAAGGGACGGCAAATATTCGAGAAGTATTACCAAGAACTCTATGACTCCGCCTATTATTGGCAACCCAAGGATGCAAAGGCTATGAACTCTATCCTAAAGAAGATTTCTTTCGCTAGAAGTCACAAAACAGTTCCGCTTCCGATAGATGACGAGAGCTTGCTTAAGGCATTGGAAGAGTTTCTGCGTCGTATCGACAAGACTTGGATAATGAACAATTTTTCGGTTAACAAAATTGATTCTCAATACAACGAGATAGTATCAGAAATGAAAAATCATAGACAAAACGTAACAGACAATGGAAACAATACAAAGACAGGATGGAAAGCTCCAGACCACAAAGACACATCAGCGTATCGGTCGGGGTTTGGAGTTGCCGTTGGGAAATAGAGAGGCCAAGAACTTTCTTTACTATGCCTACAAACGAGAGGTAGAGAAAAGAAAAAGAACGTTCGTCTTCACTGACGAGCTAAAGGAAGCAATATCGAAAGTCGGGGATTTTCTTACTACAGAGACAAACTTTTACGGGCTGTTTATGCCCGGCAGTATTGGAAACGGCAAGACTACAATGCTAAAGGCTATTCGAGATTTGCTAGTTCATCTTGTGGACTCAAACAAGATTAGCTATTGCGAGGGTGACAAATATCCGCGATTCGTCAAGGCTAGAGATATGGCTTACATGATTCACGAAGACATAAACGAGTTCAGAGCAATCATGAACACTAAGTTTCTCTTGATTGACGATTTGGGTGCTGAGCCAACGGAGATAGTCACATACGGAATGCACTACAAGCCGTTTGACGAGTTGTTGGACTATCGCTATGAGCAGATGCTGCCCACGATTATCAGTTCAAACCTAACGGCCATTGACATCGGACAGAAGTACGATGACCCAAGAATTGTAGATAGAATGCACGAAATGTTTGATATTTTAAGTTTTGAGGAGGTATCGTTCAGATGAGTTTAGAACAATCACCATATCAGAATCAGCCATTAGTGAATGACCCAAAGGCTGAGCAGTATGTTATCGGAAGTCTTCTTGTTGATCCTACCGCATACACTCTAGTAAGCCAGTATCTAGATGAAGACTGTTTTTACGACCCCATGTGTAGGGATATATGGAAGGCTGTTGATAATATGGGAAAGCAAGGTATGCCGATAGATGTCATATCTGTTTCTGCCGAGCTCAGTAAGCAGAAGTCGAATGTAACAGCATTGGACTTGATGAACATTTCGGCACAGATTGCATCATCTGCACATGTAGAATATCATGCCATCAGATTGCAGGACCTTGGTAGAAGAAGAAAACTCTGGGTTGTCGGGCAGCAGCTTTCCAAGGTTGGATTGTCGGAAGAGATTCTGACCGCAGACGCCCACCAAGAGGCTATAGAGAGTATCGGAGGAGTATTTGAGAAAGCAGATGGAGTGTTCACGCTCAATGATGCAATGAATAGTCTAAACGAGATAATGGTTAAGAATGCCACCGTTGGAGGTGTCACGACAGGAACCAAGACCGGTATGGAGAGATTCGATGAAAAGGGAGGTCTGCAGAAGTCTGATTTGATTATCGTTGCCGGCGAAACTTCTCAGGGAAAGACGAGCCTCGCACTTTGCATGACAAGACACGCCATCGAGAACGGAGCAAAGGTTGCTTTCTACTCTATGGAAATGACGAAGGAGCAGCTTACGGCACGTCTGCTTTCTGCCAAGACGAACATCCCGGCCAACAACATCCTTTATTCGGGCAGTCTGGCGCCAAGCGAGATAAGGATGATTGATGATGCTAGAGGCAAGTTACCCGGAGAGAATTTATTCTTTGATGACAAGAGCACGTCAAATATAGATTCTATTCTTCTTTCCATCCGAATGCTTAAGATGCAGAAGGACATAGACGGAGCCGTAGTTGATTACTTGCAGATTCTTAACGTAAACTCCAGGAGTACGAGTTTCAGCAGGGAGCAGGCTATGGGTGATGCCGCACGAAGATTCAAGAACCTTGCGAAGGAACTGAACATATGGATTATCGCCCTAAGTCAGTTGTCTAGAGATAGCAACTGTCCCGAGCCGAACTTGAACCGACTGCGCGATAGTGGACAGATAGGAGAAGCTGCCGATGTTGTCATCCTAGTCTATCGAGCAGAGTATTACAACAGAGCGTACCCTGCCCCATTTGATAATAAGGACGATTATCCTACTGACGGAACGGCTATGATAGACGTTGCCAAGGGACGTAATATCGGAACATTCAAATTCTTTATGGGATTCAATAAAAATACGACAAATTTTTTCAAGACGAATTTAATCAACGAAGATGTACAGGTGCCTTTCGAAAAGCCAGAAGAAGCAGATGCACCATTCTGATAATCAGATAGTTATAAAGCACTATAATTTAGTATTTTTAACTAAAATAATCGTTAGTATATTTGCATATATCAAATAATTTTCGTACCTTTGCATATAGATAAAAGGTAGTACTTTTGACTATTCAGAGCCTACCTTACAAGTTGAACCAATTAAAATTATAAAGATTATGAAGAAGTTAGGATATATTGAAACTAGCAGTTTGACCTCCTCTAAAAAGGAACAGTTGCAGAAACATTTCAGAGAGTGTGCGGTCGTATGCCTTTCGACGGATAAAGTTTTCAGGGCTTTTGGAGAGATTGAGGAAAATCTTAGACCAGACCACAATTTGGGCAATTACAGAGATAATCCATATTTCGACATGCTTCGCAAGCAGTATATGCTGGTCAGATTCATAGAGGAAGAGTACTTCCGTAAGTACGGGAACAGCTATTGTTCTTTCGAGACCGTGAAAGAATATCTCGATTCAATAGATGATTTGAGGACGCTCGATGAGCACAGTTGCCTCGAAGAAATCGACAAGATGATTTTAACCAGAATGTCGCTTCAGATTAGTAAAATATAAACCAATTAAAATTCATAGAAAGGGAATAATTATGAGAAATTCAAATTTCAATCTTATCAAGTCATTAGGCTACATTGTAGTTCTTATGTAAAGGAGGAGGAACGAGTATGAGTTTAATCGATGAAATCAGAGCAGCTAGAGTTTCTCAACTCACTGAGGAACACAAGGAAAAGCTTCTTGCTTATATCAAGAAGAACCTGATGCAAAATGATTACGCTTTAATCCGTGGCGCAGCACACTTTTCGTATGATTGGAAAATTCCAGACCCGGATAGCAAGGATTGGTGGAGAGACTGTTATGCTCCATACAAACTCCATCCGGCTATTACGGATTGGCTGAATAGCCTTGGCTTTACGTGCAGTCGCTATTATAACAGAGGTGGTGTTGACCAGGGAATATGTGTAAGAATATAAGCGTATAAATATCAAATGAGTTATGAAATATGTAGATTATAAAGCCAAACAACACAAGGAGTTCAATAAGCTCCCGATGAAAGCAGCCTTTGGCGATAAGCAGTTTGAGGAAATGATGGCAGAATGGGGGCTTACAACAAGTAAGGAAGACCTAGAAAAAATATGTTCCATCGGTGCCGGTGCTTATTGCCTCACAAAGGACTACCATCTGTTTATCGAGTTTTCCGAGCGTTCAGTAAAGGAGGACGAGGAGTTCTATTCAAATGACGAGAATTTGAAGGATGCTCTCATCTATGAGTTTGGCAACCATGAATGCGGATATACATGGGATTTTGAGAATGGTATTATCGCATTAGGATTCTCCGTCAAAGAGTTTTTTTCGGACCAGCGCAAAGCTAAGGTATTCGCGGAGGCAAGAAAAGAGTATATAGACAAATTGGAGGGCTAGCTATGTTGGTAAAGGAAATGGTACAATACACGAGAACGGCAGACATGGAAGAACTCTATCTGATGCTCAATAATGATTCTGTAGCCTACAACCTTTGGCACGATGCTGCAGAAAAGTACGCCCTGAAGATGGTAAATGGCGAGGCGGTAATGATGGAGAATGTCGCCCATGTGATGATTGCAAGAATCATCCAGTCATGTGACAGACTGATAAACTGGCGCAGAAAGATGATTACTGATGCCCTGGATATTACTAAAGAGCAGAAGGAGATTGTCGCATGGCAGTGGTTCTACAATAGTATGATGGATTTATATACTTATTATAAAGGTAGGCAAAAGTAAGGTTTAACGATTTGGGTATTAAGGACACCCACAAGTTAGATACCTTATTCTTATCTGGCAGCCGGAAAGACGGCAGCCTACCTTTTAAGATATAAATAATATGAAAGATTACGATTACTTATCTCTTATCGTAGAGATTTCCCCGCAGCATCAGAGCTGTTCTGGAGATATTAGGGATTACGAGTATGTTTGCAGACTAGATTGTGTCGGTGACCATAATGAAATATTGGAATTTATGCTTCAATGGGATTATGGAGAAGATACATCAGATACACAAACTGAGTTAGACAAATATGAAGATGTGCTCATCGAGACAGATACACATATACTTGCAAAATGTGAGTCCAGGAACTTCGGCTGGCAAGGTGACGCATTCTTCCTTTATAGAAAGGATAAAAAGAAATGAAAAATATTTATCATATACATCAGTCTTCCAATTCCTATTGGGATAGTCATTGGACAGACACAGATTATTATCTGTGCGATAGCGAGGAGGAATACCAGCAGAAATTGGCTGAATATACCGAGGAGCGTAAGCAGATTGAGAAGGATTTTAAGGAGAATCCAACAGAGGCCAACAAGTATCGTGCATTGTTCTTTCAGCTCAGCAAGGAACAGAAGGTGCATGCCAGCGAATACTACTACGGTCATGAATGGTGCGGTAAGGAGTTCGATGCTTTCGGCTTCTGCTGGAGTGAGAGGTTGGAGAGAAGCACGCATTACAAGTACTTCTTGAAGCCTGGGTCTGTAACAAATGAAAGCGTAAGTTCTGCCGTTGGCAGATTTACAGGATATGGAAGTTAAACTTAATAAGATTGGAGGTGAAACATGTAGAATTAAGTAAAATCATCGTTAATCAATGGTCGGGATTAAATAACAAACAATGTTTGATATTCTTATTTTGCGACAGCTTGGAAAGACGGCACCCGACCTTTAATTTTAAAAATAATATGGAAATAGAAGAATTAATAAAAATAGCAGAGTCTGATTCCTGGACTGTCACCGAAGAGGAATACAGGAATGGGAAAGGATTGCTCTTTTCAAGACGTTCACCTGCAGGTCAAGACTTCTCGATATCAACCGGACCATTTGAAAGTGCTGAAGAATTGATCAACAGCATCCACCAGCGTTACGTAGAATTTGATGCTGACAGTGAAACATATTTATGGTTAGACAACGAGGGCCATGGAAAGAACGGAGCACCATATCGCATGAGGGATGTGCTGGAAGACATGGAGGCTTGCGAGAAAATGATTTTCGACTTTTTTATTTGTTATCGGGACGCTTATGAAAAGAAGTGAATTATTTATGGCTTGCGCCAATGAATACAGTTACAGATGCAATTCAGATTGCGACAACTGTGATCTATACCTTCGTTACTTAAAAGAAAAGGAGGATTGATTATGAAAGGGAAAGATATTATCAATGTCAGAAAGTCTAGTATAGAAGCAGACTTCCCCATCGGGCAAAAGCTTTCTATCAATGGCATTAATTGTGTTGTGGCAAAACGAGGGTCTTGTCCAAATTGTATTGTATGTATTCCAAACGTTCATCGCGATGACGTCGAGATAACTTGCGAAGATTTAGCTTGCCTTGCACGTGAACGTAAAGATAGAACTAGTGTTCATTTTAAAAAGATTTAATTATGAAGGTGCACTTGATTTATAAAGAAGATGCCTGGCACACAAAAGGGAGCGGCAAATTGCTCAGGGTAGCCGATAACCTTCAGAAATGCTACGCAACAGCCGAGGCTAACGGAGCTTCGGAAGAGCAACTTAAAGATTTGCGCAATATCGGGCAGAGCCAATGTAGTGGTAAAAACTATGAGTTTAATATTGAAACATGGGAGGTAACATAATATGAAATATGATGTTTGCATTCAAGAAACTTTGAGTAAGACAATAACCGTAGAGGCAGAATCAAATACGGATGCTTGCTCCATGATTAGAGAAAAGGTTAAGAATGGTGAGATTGTCCTTTCTGCCGACGATTACACCGGTTGTAGAATTATAACGGCACAGAAAGCGTATGGAAGTGAAGACAACGAAGACTGAGTTCAGAGAACTGCTTAGTGTTCTAGAAAAAGCAGCAGCTTTTATTAATGAAAAATCCACAAGGCCCAAAGACTTTGATTTGGCTAGAAGATTAATAAGGTCAAAGGCTTTGCTAGCGAAAAGGAATGGCAGTCTTCAAGGAGAAAGCGGCGATAGTCATTAACGGCATCGTGTACGTAGCGGAACCAATGGATGATTGCGAGGATTGTGCGTTTTGTACGGGCTTGGCACAATGCAGCGTAGATTTCATTTGCATCTCTATGAGAGAAGCTTTCCGTAAGGGATTCAGGAACAAGCCCATCGGTTTCAAAAAATGGAAAGGTTATGAAAGGATCAGAAACATTCAAGAAGGTAATCAAGGCATATCTTGACAAGCGTGCAGCAGAGGATGAATTGTTCGCAAAGGATTACGCCAAGCCTGGCAAGAATATCGATGATTGCTGCGACTTTATTATCTCAGAGGTCAAGAAATCCGGAAGGAATGGCTTTGACGATGATGAGATTTACGGAATGGCAGTTCATTATTATAATGAAGAAGAAGTCTCATTCACTAAGAATCAGAATTGCACCATTGTTACAAATCTCTCAGACCAGACCAAGGAGAATCTGGAGAAGAAGGCTGAGGAGGAGTTCAAGCAAGCCAAGATCATGGAGCTCAAAAAGAAGGAGTCCGCAGAGAAGGAACGCTTGAAGAAGAAAGCCGAGGCTCAGAGAAAGAAGGATGCAGAGATTGGGCAGTTGAGTTTGTTTGATTTTTAAATATGTGAGTTATGAAGCCAAGAAATAAGACAGAACGTGAAGTTGTAAAACTCTCAGATAGAATACAGGAGTTATCAGACAAGCAACGTGAGTGGGCCATCAAGACTTGCATCTCTGAAGATGATGCCTACAAATACAGTGATAGATTTTCTAGAGGATGCTTCTACCTTGTATGCACATTCAAGGGATGGCAGGTTCTCAGGTATTTCCAGGTAAGAGTGAAGTTCCGGTTCCACAAGATGGTTAAGGAGAAGATTTACTTCAAGGAGTGTATGCAGCAATGGTTGAAAGACGGGGAATATGTTTTTCTTGCCAAGCAGCGAACCAGCGGATATATAGAAGATGCTTTTTCTGCTTTCGGAAAGTTGGAAGTAAGAACGCATACTGTATGGAGTTTCTTGGGTGATCCTCGTGATATTGGATTCGATGGAGTATATTACGCTTCAGTCCAAGGCAAGTATAAATATGCTCTCAGAGACTTCGGGGAAAAGATTCTGTGTGACGAAATCTTCCGTTCCGTCAATGCTAACTCATACAATGAAACTCTCATGAGACGTGATATTGATATGTGGAAGGTGTGTAAGTACCATGAAGCTGTCTTCGACAGAGAAAAAATGTCTGCCGTCAAGATTGTTGTCAGACACGGAAAGGCTTCTTATATTTACGATAGCTTGTGGTGGGATATGCTCGACAGTATTATGTATCTTAAGAAAGATGTACGTAACCCTTCTATAGTTTGCCCGGAGAATCTTCGTGAGGCGCACGACAAGTGGCTAAAGGCAGCAGACAACAAGAAAAAGAAAATGGAGGACAGAATGACTAAGCTGCGTTTGATTGCGGAAGAGAAAATGCAACTCAGATATCTGGAGCAAGCTGCTAAAGCCGAAGAGGAGAATAAGAAAAAGGCAGAAGCAATGGCTAATGTATATGTTGACAGAAGAAAGCAGTTCTTTGACATTGACATAAAGGATGGCGCCATAGACATACAGGTTCTTAAGTCCGTCCAGGAGTTCTTTGAAGAGGGCAAGGAAATGGGGCACTGTGTATTTAGGAACGGTTATTACGATGTGAACAGAAAGCCGAACTGCCTCATACTTTCTGCCAAGGTAAACGGGCAGCGTATGGAGACAATCGAGGTAAACTTAGCCGATGTTACCGTTGTTCAATGCCAGGGCCACGGAAACATCAATTCCGCTTTTCACGATACCATTCTGAAGCTTATCAAAGATAATCTGTGGCAGATAGAATCCAGGCTCCCGAACAGGGCTAGTAGAACGGCGTAATTTTTAGTATTTTTGGCTAAAATTTCCGTTTGATATATTTGCATATATCGAGATTTTTTCGTACCTTTGCGTATGAGAAGAGCCTATTTTGCGGTGTTTTTGACTATCCAAGCCGCATATATGCACAATTTTATGTTAAAATATAGTTAATTTTAGATTTTAGGTATTTAATCATTAAATATTTTATTAAATTTGCAGCGATGGAATACGATTACAGTAAGCTCAGAGAGTTCATCAAGCGTTGTAAGTGGCAATGGGCCACTTCAATGATAGACGTTCCTCATGAGTACATTCACAGAGACAAGTGCGCATTGACAAACGACGAGTTCTATTACTTCGTCAGCGCACAGCGAGACAATGGAGTCCATGAAAGATGGGGGAAGTATAATTTCCCTTACCTTTACATTGATGGTTACAAGTATTGGACGATGGGTGACCCATTCGAGACTACTTGGATTTTGAACAGACAGAAGGTTTTCAACGAGTTCGACTTCCTGGAGTGGCCGGTACCGCGAATCTATTCGAATCAGGAAATGGACGTGATGGCAAAATCTATCATGTTCACGTTCAAGGACAGAAGATTTTTCGAGGCAGGCATCGGAAACGGAGACTTCGTCGCTTTCACCAAGATAAAGCCGGAAATGTATTATGGAGTTGATCCTAGCAAGAAAGCAATCAAGCAGTTCAGGGAGAAGACCTCTGGTTTTTTCCGAAGATGTTCTACTATTTCTTTTGAGGAGGCGATAAAGAAATGGATGTCGGCAGACAGCGTTGTGGTTGCTCTTTTCGGTACCGCTTCCTACTTCATGCCTCAGTATCTCCGCAAGCTGGGCGAGAGTGGTTTGGATTATTGCCTTATGTTCTACAAGGATGACTACACCCCTGCAGAGTTCGAGGAAATGCACCATTTCACCTATGACAGAATGCAGTTGAAATCGATGTTCCCGAATTGTAACATATACAATCACAAGAATTTCGTAACCATTTCAAGTAAAAAAATCACCTGGCAACAGGCAACAGTAGAAAATGAATTATTCCCAGTATGATAAAATAGCAAGTAAGTACGACACTTTGTTTCGTGATGAAATGAGTCTCGTTGAGAACCGTGAGGTGGGGCAAATGCTCCCACCTCTCAGCGGTTCAATCCTAGACATCGGATGTGGTACCGGCTTGCTGACAGAGATTGCAAAAATCGACCCACAGGAATATCTAGGAATTGATCCTAGTAAAGGAATGTTGGAGCAGTTCACTAACAAATACCCAGCCTATAAGGATAGGGTTGTATGTGAGCCTTTCGACGGAAAGAGTTTAGATTGCAGGAATTTCGACAATATCGTAGCATTGTTCGGTTCCCCATCTTATCTTTCCCGTTATGCCGTTCTGGCAATATCGCAGTGCAAGGCTCGCAAGTTCTTGATGTTCTACAAAGAAAAATATCATCCGGTCACTTATGAGAAGTGTGATGTGGAGTTCAGACATTTTTTCTATTCAAAGAAGGTCTTGTGCAGTCTTTTTGGTGAAGAAAACGTATCAGAGTATCACAATTATTTAATAGTAAATTGCGTATGACATCACAGAAAGGTTTGCGTTATGATGGCAGTATTGACAAATACCCCATCACAGAAGGCGAGATTTACAGTTTAGGCAATGGTAGCAAGATTACCATTGCCGATATTACTTTGGGGCTTCCGGAGTTTTCAAAGAATGCCGATTGTGTATTCATCGACCCGGCAGGAAGTAAAGGTGTCCTCAAAGCGTATTATACCAAGGCGGAGAAGCAATGCCCGGTTGATAATTTTGACGAGTTCGTTGCCCACATCAAGAGGTGCATCGAGCAGATTAATCCGGACAGACTATTCGTCGAGTGCTTCTACAGAAATAAGAAACAGTTGGTTCCTATGGTAGAATCGCTGTTCCCTCATGTAAAAATCTACGAGAACACCTATTATCATAAGCCAGATTGCAAGTGCTGGATTATCCAAGGCACCAAGCAGGCAGAAGACTGGGGACTCCAGGGAATGGATGAATGGGATGCGGTGTTCAAGATTTGTAAGGATGTTCCGTTCAGCTCTATCACAGACTTCTTCATGGGCCAAGGACTTGTTGCCCAAGCAGCCTATGCCGCAGGTAAGGTTTTCTATGGTAGCGATATGAACAGAAACCGTTTGGCAGTAGCCATCAGCAAGGTTGCCAAGCGAGGTGGAGAATGGACAGTAACTAAATAATTACGCATATGATTAAACTCTCTCAGATTATCATCCTCAACGTTCCGAAGCGAGAACGTGAGGGCAAATACCTTAAGAAGTTGATAGAGACCAGCACTAAGCCCTATGGCATCCCTGTCAGCATCTCTATGGACCGGGGTAAGGGTCTTTGGGACAATTATTCCCAAGCGTTGACACAAGAGGTAGCGGAAGGAACCCATCGTATGGTTATCCACGATGACATTACCTTTGACCGCAACATTCTTGCCAAGATTTTACATATTCTCTCTTTTGCTCCAGAAAACAATGTTATCAGTTTCTACAATCCAACAAATGGTGACTATACTGATTGTTACGCAAAGGGCAAGCACGTTATTTCTACAAAGACTAATTTCTGGCTGCAGGCTAGCGTATATCCAAATGACCTAGCCAAGGACTTTGTTGAAACTTCAAACAAGATGACGGATGATCAGACACGTTATGATGATTCGCGCCTTAAGGCATACCTTCAGGCAAAGTGTATCGACCTTTACGCTATCGTTCCCGGTCTGGTTCAGCATTTCGGTGCATACAGAAGCACGTTCAACAATCCAGGCTCCGTAGGTGGCATTCCTCGAAACAGCAAGACCTACGACAACCAGTTTGATGTAGAGTCTGTAGATTGGGAGAGTGAGTTCAAGAATCCTTATTTGGCTAAGTCAAGCAAGGATTGGGTTAAGGAAATCGTAAACAAGGAATTTCTCGATGAATACAAAAAACTCTAAGGAAAATCTAGCCTTGAAATTGGCGAAGGACAATATCGAGGTTGAGCAGGTGAAGCCGCTGCATATTGAATACGTCAAGGTTGATGACATTTATCCGAATGACTATAACCCTAACACGCATGATGCAGACAGTTTCGACCTTCTCATCAAATCGTTGCTATATTTCGGATTTACTCAGCCCATCGTTGTCAACCGCTCGACGATGCAGATTGTGGACGGAGAGAACAGATACCGCGCCGCCTGCGTCATCGGATATGAGATGGTTCCTGTATGCTTCGTTGACTTCGACGAAGAGAAGTTGAGATATGCAACAATCATGCACAATGCCGCTCGCGGCCACAACAATAATGAAATGATGGGTAGGCTTAAGAATTACCTTGACACCCATTTCAGTAATTCCAGCGACAAGGTATTATTAAACAATAGAAAGAAATGATATTTTACAGTGACAAAAACGTTTATGAGGCAGCTCTTGAAAGATTCAGATACATCTTTCGGGAGTTTTATGGTAAGCGTAAGATTGTCGTGACGATGTCGGGAGGAAAGGACTCTACCGTGGTTCTCAACCTTGCGCACGAGGTTATGAAGGAGATGGGAATTGAAAAGATTCCTGTCCTCTTTCTAGACCAAGAGGCAGAGACTCCAATGACTATCGAGTACATACGATACATCATGCACTTGCCGTGGGTTGAGCCATATTGGATTCAGTCATACTTCCAGGAATGGAATGCCTCAAAGGGAGAATGGTTCAATGTATGGGGGCCAGGAGAAAAGTGGATTCGTGAGAAGGAACCAGATTCATATGGAGATTTGGAAATCCCACACAATCAGTATTTCTCCAAGACCCTTGACCAGGTACACAGAATGCTCTTCGGAAAAGACTACCTAACTTTGGGCGGTGTCCGTATCGAGGAGTCGCCGGCACGATTGTCGGGTCTTACTAGAGGCGAGTGCCTTCCAGGTATTACATGGGGAGGTGGTGGCGGATATTATAAAGACGGCACACCGAGAAGTCTGGTGCTCTACCCTATTTGGGATTGGAAGGTTTATGATGTATGGTATTACATCTTCAGCAATAAGCTTCCGTACTGCAAGCTCTATAACTATCAGTTCACGCAGAAGCCGCTTAGAGCGTGCCGAGTAAGTTCCCTCATTCATGAGCAGGCTATCCACGACTTAGGTTTCATCAAGGAAGTGGATCCATGGTTCTACGACAAGTTGGTGCGAAGAGTAGCAAACGTCAATACGTCTGTACACGTCTTTAACGAAGTGGCAACATACTGCTACAATTTGCCACCTTATTTCAAGGATTGGGATGAATACGTTGACTATCTCGCAGATAATCTTTGTGAAGACAAGAAGAATGCAGAGACTATCAAGAAAGGCTACCGTTCTGCCAAGAAGAGAAATGTAGCTAAAGCCGGTCATTGCCAGGAGTGTATTGATTACGTAATACATCAGATTGGCTATACCAGTGCCGTCTGCGTAATTGCGGAAGATTTCGGCATGAAGCGCATTCAGAGCGTAGAGCGTTCTTTGCGTCAGTATTTGAGCGACAATTATGTTAAAATAGAAAAAGCTAATAAGGAATATGAATCTTCAAGAGAACATCAAGAAGGAGTTTGATGCTGCCAAGGATAAGGTGCAGTTTTTGAACGACCTCAGAAAGTATATCAGTTCCTTATCTCCGGAGAAAGTCAATCCTGTAGATTGCGTGCTTTGGGTTGACAAGGATATGGTTGTAGCCAACAACTACAACCCTAACCATGTGGCAGATAAGGAAATGCGCCTTCTCTATACATCCGTGAGGGAAGACGGTTACACAATGCCTATCGTTACCATTTGGGACGAGAAGCTGCAGAAGTATGTAATCATCGACGGTTTCCATAGAAACCTGGTTATCCGCAAGTTTGCGGATATCAATGAGCGATGTGGAGGAAGGCTGCCTATCGTAGTCCTAGACAAGGACATCGACCAGCGTATGGCGTCAACCGTAAGACACAATCGTGCCCGTGGAAGTCACTCTGTCGATGGAATGGTAAACATCGTTTTCAATATGCTCAGAGACGGTGTGTCTGAGCGTGAGATTTGCGAAAAGGTAGGTCTGGAGCAGAAAGAGCTTGTAAAGCTTAAGTATGTTACCGGTTTCGCCAAGATTTTCAAGAGCTATAAGTATAATGCGGCTATCGAAAGGGTTGTCGACGAGAGACGCGTAGCAAGAGAGACAGCCAAGAAGAAGGAGGATAAGAAATGAAAGTAAAGTCAGTTAAGCTCAGTGAAATCTTTCCTTACTATGACAACCCTCGTGACAACACGAATGCGGTAGAGCCAACTAAGGAGAGTATCAAACGTTTTGGATTCGTTAAGCCTATCCTCGTTGATAAGGCAGGTGTAATCATTGCCGGTCACACAAGATACGTGGCTGCTTATCAGTTGGGCATGGAGTTCGTTCCTGTCGTTTACTCGGATATGGACGATGAAATGGCAAAGAAGTACCGCATCCTCGATAACAAGCTGGCAGAGAAATCTTCCTTTGATGAAGACCAGCTTTTGGAGGAATTGCGCAACATGGAGGTTCCTACCGATATGCAGGCATTCTTCTTTGAGGACATCAACCAGATGCTTAACTTCTCCCTCGACAGCATCAACCAGCAGGCAGATGAGTATGGCGGCTTCCAGGATGACTATTCTCAGGTAGAAGAGGAGAACTTCGAGGCGCCATCCAATGAAGAGGCAGGCGAGAGCGAGGAAGCTCCTTCCGATGAGGAGGAAGACCCTGCCAAGGATTTGTTCGTTCTCAAAGAGCGCGAGGACGGTTCACACTATATGAAAGTCGTTTGCCCATATTGCGGAAATATGGAAACAATAGAAATTGAGGATTAACAGGTATGGAAGAGATTAAGATTAATGACAAGGTAATTGAGTTACCTATTGACAGTATCGTGCCTCATGACGGTTCACACAAGACTGACGAGACTGCGGTACAGGCAATCATGCAGTCCATCAAGGATTTCGGCATCACTCAGCCTATTTCCGTTGACAAGAACAACGTGATTGTAACCGGTAACGGTGTGTATAAGGCAGCTAAGGCATTGGGAATGGATAAGGTTCCCTGCATCCGTGTTGACTATCTGACTGACGAGCAGATTAAGCAGTATAGAATCGCTGATGACAAGACGTCCGAGTTTGCCACTTGGAATGAGAAGAAGCTTCGCAAGGAGCTCTCCTATCTCGGTGATCCTAACAGCATTCAGTTTGCTTTCGATGAGAGCATTGCCGGTATGCTTGGACTCAACGCAAAGCCAAAGGAGCAGAAGCCTGCGGCCGTACCTTCTAAGGCAGAAACAAACCATACAGCGAAGAAGGTTGTAACGGAAGCCCAGAAGGACCAGAAGTTCAAGGAGGAAATGAAGGGCGTTGAGGAGAATATCCAGGTCAAGCCTTCAGAGTATTATGAGTATCATTGTTCCGCTTGCGGTAAACTAGTAAAAGTTAAGAAGCCATGACAGATGAATCATCACAGCCGAAAGTAAAGTCTTTCGTACATAGAATCCCTAATCCTGTAGGAAGACCATACAAGATTAAGTCTTCTCAGGAATTATGGGATAAGTTTGTAGCTTACTGTGATGATGTTGAAAATGACCCTTGGCAGCAAAAGACTGGTAGCAACTCCATTGCAGGCGGCAGCGGCAAATCCACAAATTCCATGAGACAAGAGGTAAGGGTTTTCAGAAGAGCCTATACCCTTGTCGGATTTTGTGCTTTCTGTGGTATCGTTCAGAAATGGGCGGATTTCAAGAGAGGTAATCTTAAGAGACCAGGATTTGAGCAGGTGATAACACAGATTGAGAATGTCGTGATGGCCCAGCAGATTGATGGCGCCATGCTTCATCAGTTTGATTCCAGCATTGTTGCAAGGCTCAACGGATTGGCAGATAAGCATATTCAAGAAGTAACCGGCAAGGATGGCGAGGACTTCAAGTTCCCTAAGCTGTCCTTGGATGATATTAAAGAATTACAGAAGATAAATGGACTTTGAGAAACAACGTTTTCTTCATAAGCAGTTAGTGGCATCGTCCCTGCTGCAATTCACTACTAAGATGTTCGCCTATACTGCTCGACGTGAGTATGTAATAGGCGAACATCACAGGATTATATGTGATGCGCTCATGGATGTGATAAGGGGAAAGACAAACAAGCTGATTATCAACATCAGTCCTCGTTATGGAAAGGCTATTGATGTCAATACTCCTATGCTCACAACAAAAGGGTGGAAGCGTGCCGATGAAATAAAGGTAGGTGACTGTCTTTTTGGTTCTGATGGCTTTCCTACTGAGGTTATGGCTGTTTATCCACAGGGAGAAACAGATGCTTTCAAGGTAACGTTTTCTGATGGTACTCATATAGTGACTTGCAGTGAGCATCTTTGGAGCGTACAAAACAGATATGACCGTAGTAGAAAAAAGGAAACTTTTAGAGTAAAATCTACAAAAGAGATATTGACTTCTATTGTCACTCCCGACGGACATTTGAATTGGAGCATTCCTTCAACTGAGCCAATACAAGGTTCTGTACGAGATTTGCCAATAGACCCATACTTGTTTGGATGCTGGTTAGGAGATGGTTATTCTCATAATGGCGGAATCACAACTATGGATAATGAAATTTTCTCCGCTTTCTCGAATCAGTACAAGGTAAAGAAGAAAAAAAAGCAGAATGCAGGAAAGGCAGTAGAGTACTCTGTTCTTGGACTACAAGAACAGTTAAGGGCTCTTGGTGTATTGGGAGATAAACGTATTCCATTGTGTTATCAAATGGCTAGTATTGAAGACAGGTTTGCACTCCTTCAAGGAATGATGGACACTGACGGAACATGCAACAAAAAGACACATCAATGCAGTTTATGTTTCACAAAGTCTGATTTACTTGAAGATGCCGCATCTCTCATTAGGGGTCTTGGCATGTTTTGTACAATTAACAGCAAGGGAATCTTTTTAAGAGCAAATAGGAACCCTTTCCGCTTAAATAGGAAAAGAACTTTGTGGAGGCCATTAACGCAGAAACATCACACGAAAAGATTTATCTCCTCTATCGAAAAAGTAGAGGACAGAAGAACTGTGTGCTTTACTGTCGATGCAGAAGACCATTTGTATTTAGCAGGTAACGATTTTATTGTTACTCATAATACCCTCTTGTGTTCACAGATGTTCATTGCATATGGTCTTGCGCTGAACCCTGCTTCAAAGTTTCTTCATATATCTTATTCCGGAAGTCTCGTCCAGGACAACTCAATGGCAGTCAAGGACACGATAACTTCTACATATTTTCAAACACTATTTCCGAATGTCAAAATCAGAAAGAACGATAACACAAGATCCAAATGGAGCACAACGGCAGGTGGTGGTGAGTATGCTACATCTACCTTGGGTCAGATCACAGGTTTTGGTGCAGGTCAGCCAGACTGGACAGAAGAAGACATAAGAAACATGGATAAGTTTATGGCTACGTTCAATCCCGGTCATTTTTCGGGAGCCATAGTTATCGATGACCCTCTACGACCGGATGATGCCTTGTCTGATAACGTCAGAGAGTCTATCAACAGGCGTTTCGAGACAACCATCCGTAACCGTGTAAACTCACGTCATACGCCAATTATCATCGTCATGCAGAGGTTGCACGAGCACGACTTGTGCGGTTACCTTCAAGAGATTGAGCCGAATGAGTGGAAGGTTGTTTCCCTCCCGGTAATACAGACAGACGAGGACGGAAAGGAGCGAGCCTTGTGGCCGTGGAAGCATACGCTGGAGGAGCTGTATAAAATCAAGCATGCCAGCGAGTTCGTATTTGAGACACAGTACATGCAGAACCCTACCCCTATGGAAGGTCTTATGTACCATGCCTTCAGAACATACGATGAGCTGCCGGACAGAAGGTATGCAAGAATGATTGGCAACTACACAGACTCGGCAGATACCGGTTTCGACTTCCTTTGCTCTATATGCTTCGATGCACACGATGACGGCTACTATGTTACCGATGTTCTATACACTAAGCGACCGATGGAATACACGGAACCAGCGCAAGCCAATATGGTTAAGCGCAATCAGACAGACGTGTGTTTCGTTGAAAGTAACAATGGTGGACGCTCTTACGCCCGCAATGTCGAGCGCATAACAAGGGAACACGGAAACAGAATTACCCAGTTCGTAACGTTCACTCAGTCGAAGAACAAACAGATTAGAATATTCACTCGCTCCAGCGAGGTAAACAATAAACTAGTCTTCCCTTCTAATTGGGAACAGTTGTGGCCGGAGTTCGCCCACGATATGAAATCCTACAGAAAGGAAGGATATAACGCCAACGATGATGCGCCGGACGCTTGTACGGGCATCATAGAGAAGTGCGAGGAGTGGCTTAACAATGCTACCGATGCACAGCTCCGACGTGGCGGTTTCTTGTAATTTCTTTTTAAAACCATGTTAGCTAGGCGTTTGCTCGTGAGAGTAGGCGCCTTAACTATTTGAATATCAGCCTATTGCAATTTAGTATTTTTAACTAAAATAATTGTTGGTAAATTTGCATATATCAGAAAATTTTCGTACCTTTGCATATAGATAAGAGGTAGTACTTTTGGTTTACCAGGTCGCTATCTTATATGTTGAACCAATTAAAATTATAAAGATTATGAAACAGTTACTTGAAAAAGAGAATGTAAAACATGGAAGAGTTTACATTTCTAAGTTTGCTCTCATCTATTCATTTAAGAAGAATGGCGAGAGATACGCAAAACCTACAGAGTATTTGGCTTTCGGAAACGAGAAGTCACAGGACGATGTTCTTGCTCGCTTGCAGAAGAACAATCCTACACAGAAGTTTGAAATCGCTTAATATAGGAGGAACTGTTATGAGTGGTCTTTTTGAAACAAAGTTTCTTAAATACAAGAAGCACATCATCCAGGTTTTTGAGGATATGTTCGGTCAGAGATACATCTATATCGACGGTCAGACACAGACTTATTCTATCAACAATGCAAAGAGAATGATTAGCCTATGTTATCAACAGTAATATTCACGGATGGCGCCAAGAAGAATGTGGAGCCATCCAACGGAACGGATTTCTCATTGGAGGAGTTGAGAGGATTTGTTGGTGGACACATTGAGTTGGTCCGACTCAGCAAGTCGCAGGTAATGGTAGTTAATGAGGAAGGCAAGGTTTACGACCTTCCTCAGAACGAGAACGCCACGATGCTTGTGAACATAGCAGGCATCAGAGACGTAATAGTAGGTAATGTATTAGTTTGTGACATAAATAAAATCAAGTAATATGGATAAGAATGATTTGATGGAGTACCTTGTAGAAGAGGCAGAGTATAGTGAGAGTGAAGTAGCTGAAATGACTAACACGGAGTTGCTGGATCATTGGCTGGAGTATAACGGAATTTACGGTTTCACAGAGGACATCAAGGATGTTATTGAAGCTGCTTTTGATGTAGATTTGGAGGATTAGTCATGTACAAAGAGAATATAGGAACAGACAGATATGGGCGCACGATGCGCCTATATCACTCCTGCAACACGGTCTATTGCGACCACGTCAAGAACGATAAGGTTGTCAGGACAAATCAGATTAAGGTAGATAATGACATCATCTTAATGTTCAGTGCTTCGCATACGAGTGGAGCCTACATTTATGATGAGATTCATAGAAGATACGGTAAATGGCTATGAAAAAGATTATCACCATTGAAGTAGAAAGCTCTAGTGTTGAATGCTATAGTAGCTTCTATACGGACCTGGAGTCTTTCATCACGCACAGAGTGAATGGTACTCCATTGAGAATTAAAATAACATCAGATGTTAAGTAGCGTATGAAACCAATGTTAGCAACAAGATATTATCCGTCACAGACGAAGTTTCCGTGCTTCGCCCAGCCTAAGTATGACGGAGTTCGCTGCATCCTTCATGAAGGAGAAGGTGGCGAGGTTCACCTCACATCGAGAGGCGGTAAGGAATATGATGTTCCTCAGATTAAGGCTTGGGGAGAGAAACACCGCGGTATGCTTCCTTTGGATGGGGAGATATACAACCACCAGGAATTGACCTTCCAGCAGATATGTTCTGCCGTCAAGTGCCGTTCTGCTATGACTGACAAGCTACGTATGGTTATCTACGATGCACAGATTCCGGGAAGCTTTTCTGCCAGATGGAAAGTTCTGCAGGAAGAGTTTGCTTCCATTGATCCAAATGGACCGGTGTACCTTACGCAGACTTTCGTTGCCCATTCAGAGAAGGACATCAAGCGATGGCACAAGATATTCGTTTCCACTGGTTACGAGGGTGCAATTATCAGAAATGCAGATGGAACCTATACCGAGGGCAGAAGCAATGACCTTATGAAGCTGAAATCGTTCGATACGACGGAGTTCAAGGTGGTCGATGTTTTGGAAGCGGAGGGCAATGATGCAGGTACCGCGATATTCAAACTGAAGTGTGGAGAGTACGAGTTCTGTGCCCGTCCGATAGGTTCAAGGTCACTCAGAGCCCAATATTTAGCCGATAAGGACGAGTTGATAGGTATGGCGGCGACTGTTCAGCATCAAGGTTATTCTGACGCTGGAGTGCCGAGATTCCCAGTATTGTTGAACATTAGGGATTACGAATAATGGCAGCATTAAATATTAACGAGTATTACGGCTGCTTCTCTTGCGAGGCTGCTGACGAGCACGGAAATGGTTGCAGACACGGTCTGCTGTTCCCAGTACTGCTTGTGATGGGAAACAAGAGAAGCTGCCCAAACTATAAATTCAAGAAGAATAACTATGGAAGTAAAGGTTAAGATTAAGAGAAATTATGAGCCAAAGTCAACTCTTGCGGTTCTTATTAACTATAAGAGAGGGCTGCAGAGATTGGTAAAATTCATATACCCGGATGATTGGGATATCGACATGCTCAATTTGCACATCAATTCACACAGCGAGTTCAATGTAAGAAATGTGCGCTTTTCAGAGGACATTAGCATGATGCGTATGAAAGACAATCTGGAGGAAATCAAGAAGCTGGGATATCGCGTCATTAGCTTGACACAGACGTATGGGTACATCTTAAGAAAGGACGGTAAGTTCCTGTCGTATAGCCTTGCTAGATACTCCTATGAGGGAGGCATCAATTTTACCTATAATTACAAGCCGTCGAGGAGCCAGGGAATGGGTTCCGTCCAGGGAGACCATGAGTTCGGATATCACGAGTTCTCCAATGAAATGATTGATAAGATGATGGACCACCCGAAGCTTTACGGTAAGGTCGAGCACTACAAAGATTTCAATGAGTACCGCCAGCTGAATGCAGGGCGAGAAAAGTCACTCAAAAAAATAATCTGATTTTTTTTGGTTCAACACAATAAAGTACCATATGATGCGTTATTAATCTGATAGACGGATTATTAACTAAAGCTTAGCTACCGGCATGACGGGCGCATCATATGGGGAATAGAAAATTTGTTCCACAGGTAGGAAACCATCTTGGAACTATCTCGAACATTTTAGCTGTTGTTTCATTTATAGCCATAATAGTTTCAATTATAACTTGGATAAACGCCTTGAATACTTCTGGCGGTTATGGATATGAAAGTTCAAGTATTAGTGGTATACAAGCATTTAGCTACGTTATTGACTCATTGCTTTGCTTGGTAGGTTCTTTTGTTCTCAGAGGATTCTCGTTTATCGTGAAAGCAGCTGTACGCTATCTTGATGAGAAAGGTGAGTTTGATGAAAAGTAGAATGTAATTGTTATGTCATCAAAGCTTATAGTAGATCAAAAGAACGTAAAGTATCTTTTTCAAGATAAAAAAGCGACGTTCTTGATTCCTGATTATCAGCGTCCGTATGCTTGGGGAGAAGACGAATGTAAGGTCTTATGGGAAGACTTATTTTCCTTTTCATTCCCAAATAACAACTGCGACAGCTTCGATTCTTCAGAGAGTTACTTTCTCGGTCCTATAGTAACATTCCGCAATGACGAAGGGAAACTTGAAATCATTGATGGTCAGCAGCGTCTTACGACCTTGCTTCTCTTACTGCGAGCTTTCTACAATCGCCTGGAGCACATGAAAGACAATCGTTCAATCAAGATGCGAGAGGACATAGAAAAGTGCATTTGGAGAGCAAATGAGTTCGGAGAGTATGATCCAAACGACTTGAAGATAAATTCGGAGGTTGCAACTGATAACGACAAGGAAGAGTTTATGGATATACTCCGGAAAGGAACATCAGAAGGAAAAAGTCGGTATGCGACCAACTTCAGATACTTTCAAGACAAGATAGGAAAATTCATTGAAGAATACCCTTCTTTCTTTGCATTATATCCAGCTCGCATTCTCAATAACTGTGTGCTACTTCCAATAGAGGCAGAATCGCAAGATACTGCTCTTAGGATATTCTCGACGCTTAATGATAGAGGTAAGCCATTGTCTGACTCAGACATCTTCAAGGCACAGCTCTATAAGTTCTACTCATCCATCGGAAAGAAGGAAGAGTTTATCACTACATGGAAAGAGCTTGACGAACTCGTTACCAAAATATTCCATCCATATCGTGGAACACCTTTGGATGAGTTGTTTACACGCTATATGTACTACGAGAGGGCATTGCTGACTAATCGTAGTTCTATGACAGAAGGACTTCGTAAGTTCTATGAGAAAGATGGATATGTCCTACTTCGACGAGAGCAGACTTTAGAGAATCTTGTCTTGCTAGCCGACTTCTGGAAAGATGTATATTCTCAGAACGAAGACCGTTTTTCCGTGGATGTACTAAAGCGCTTGTTTGTATTGAATTATGCGCCTAACAGCTTATGGACTTATATTGTATCGGTATATTTCATGCACTATAAGAATACTGAGAATATGCTAGACAACGAGAAGTTCTATCTGTTCTTGAATCGTTTGATAGGCTTTATCTGGGCATACGCTATCAGTAACCCAGGAATAACAGCCTTGCGAGCACCAGTATTCAATGAGATGGTGAATATCATAGAGAACAAAGAGATTGCTTTCGAGAACTATCTATTCCAAGAGGAATTGTTCCGTTCGCAATTCACCAACTTCAGTTTTTCAAACACTCGTGCGATTACGAAGTCGATGATTGTGTGGTGGGCATTCTCTTTCGATAGCCAGGAATTACTTCCTCTTGACGCAACATATGATATTGAACACATCTTCCCAAGGAACAGACAAGTCAAGGAAGGTGGATTGTCGAGTGACGAGGTTCTTGAAATGTTGGGAAACAAATCGGTATTGGAGCGAAGAGTTAATATTCGGGCATCCGATTACAGATTTGCTGACAAGATTAAGTATTATAATGGTGAGTTCAAATCCACAGGTGAGAGGATTGGAACTAAGATACACGAATTACGAATGCTGTCACAGACGTTGACAGATTTTACAGAAACGGATATTAGAGAGCGCACGTCAAGAATGCTTGATAAGTTTATCGCTTATCTCAAATCTAACTCTCTGATTTCCAACAGACAGAACTTGTAATTCAAACCTGGGATTTAATCTTAGTCTTCGAGACTTACAAGGTATCAAATAAACCAGCGAGGGCTTGAATCAATTAAATTTCGAAAAAGATTTGGATTTTCCAAAATAAAATATTACCTTTGCAGCGGTAAAGGAGAAAGATAAATAGGGATTGGATAGACCTCTCACACGTCGGTCTTCGGATGCAGACTTCGGGAGGGTTTCCAATCCCTTGTTTTAGTTTAGTAATCTCATAGTATAAAGGATATTTTCACTTGTAAGTTTAGCCTTACATTCTATTCGTTTTCCTTGATAAGTAGCATGGAATACTTTGAACTGAAAATCATGATTGTTACCTTCCTCAATCCTGTCAAATGTTGCTGTAGGAAACCATTCGTTTACATCGGCTGCAATTTGTATTGTTTCGCTAAGTCTTCTATTTCTAATATTCTTTGCCATCGTTTCAGAAAAGAAATTTCGTCCTACCACAAATTCCTCATTATTATTATTGAGATAAAGTCTTCTAGCCGTTTGACCGTCTGGTAGCTCTACCTCTCTAAATTTTGTTTGCATTGTCTCATTAATGAATTCTCGAAGTCTTGCCCTTACCTCTGGTGAGTTCTGTGCAGCTATTCGAACTTGCCTTTGTGACCTTTCAGAGCGAGCGTATTGGGTGATATAGGATGATTGCTTCACCTTGTCTTTATTATCATTTACCCAATTTGTGAAGTTCTTAGGCATAGCATTGCTTGGCTGTTTACCGCTCCAATACTCCTTTTCGCTCATAATTACCGGGATGGCATAGCACATACAATTCACGTGCCAACCAACCCAAGGAAAATAACTCGGATAGACACCTGCAAGCAAATCACACATATCGTGCTTATGGCTAGGATTGTTGGTTGTCTTTATCTCCTTGCCTTTAATATAGTCCATCCTAGCCCATCTTTCCTGCTCGGCAGAACGGTAGGCCATGTTTATCTCGTTACGTGCCAGACGCACGCTTCTGTACTCGCAGTTCTGAATGGTTATGGCTTTGCCGTATTTCTTCTTATAGGCTTTGGCAAGTGATGGATAATCATTAAGGTATTTGCTGACCTTCTTGCTGAGTTTAACAGCACTCATACCCTTCTCGATGCCGACAGACAGAGATTTCTCCAGAGCCTCCTTTACATCAGCTCTCTGGTTCCATATTCTTTCTGAAAGACCTAGACCTTTAATCTTTCTCTCTATGAAAGCCTTCTTTGCCGCGTTGTTGTGCTCAAAGTAAGCTTTCTGCTTTGCGTCCGCTATCTTCCTAGTAAAGGTACCGATTACCCTTTTGGCAAGTAGGTCCTGCAGCGTGTTACTGTTCTTCCATTCGTCCGATATGCCATTATAGACCAATGCCTGCATATTGTTTGAATAGTAATCCAGCAAGGCATTCACCTTTCTTTCTGTTCTAGGGTAATCATCAAAAGAGAACTCGCCATCCCCATCGAAGTCGGTGGAGGTGGCGATTTTAGCGGACTCCTTGGCAAGAGTCTCATATATGGAAATGATTTTCCTGGTATAAGCGTTCAGTCTCTTGCCAAGGTCTTTATATGCCTTTTTCTGATTAGGCAGTTTTGGCTTTTTCATACAATTTCATTTTAAAGTGTTGGCAGCAATCCCAGTTGAGAAGAACGCTCCATTCTTGATATGGGCATTTGGCTAGGATAGGCTGACCTTTAAGGCTCATACTATGAAAGTCAGTAGCATGAGCACATTCACGGCAAAAGTGCAGTTTCTCTTCTTCCTTCTTCTTTCTCATATCTATTCCTCCGAGAATAAGTTAGGCATAGAAGCTGCTGTTCTTGTGGCCTCTACTTCCTCTTCTCCTTGAATCTCGTTGAAAGTCTTGTCAGGATCATCGGAAAGACCGGCACGCTGGATAGATTCCTTCTGGCTGACGAGAGGCTTATTGCCGTTAGCCTTAAGCCATTTGTCAATCTGGGTATTCTCATCCTCCTGGATGAATGGAGTGATAATGTGCTCTACAGTAATCTCATCCATTCTAGCTGCCCATTTCGTGTTCATCTTGGAAAGGAACGCCTTTATGACGTTGGCCTCTCTCTCGAAGCCTTCAATCCAGGCACCAGTCTCCTCTCCTATCTTAAGATGGGCATCCATGAGGAGTGTCTTTCTTGAATCATAGCCGATATTGCCAAGGCTCTTCATATTCTCGAAACTGATGTCCGGCATCTGAGACTGCATGAAGAAAAGCTTGACGAGAGTGTCAACGTGATACTTAAGAGCCTCGATAGCCTGCTGCCAAGACACGTAGCTAACATCGCCGTCTTCGCTGACTCTATACACCCTCTTGCTCTCTCCCTTTCGCTCCATTCCAACGATGGCACCGGCAATCTTCAAGACAGGAGCGGAATTGTATGCCACAACATCGCTGTTTCGGGAAATGGTGTACTCGATATTCTCACGGATAGGTTTCAATCCTTCCCAGCATGGCTTGTGCCGGTACCAGAACACGGCTGGAATCTTGTCGATAGAAATCTCATTATCATCCACCAAATTCCATCCGGACTCTTCGTCGTCTGAAGACAGGTCCCACTTGTAATGATGGTCTGCGGTATAGGTCTCGAAGAAGGTGTGCTCTGTGTCAGTAACCTTACGCTTATACTCGAATGACAGAGCAAGCAAGTCATCATACTCATCAAAGTAAGGATAGATGTCAACTCCGTCCATTGGAGAGAATGTCTTGCATTTCAGTTTGTACTGACTGTCGAAGCCGTAGAGTTTGTTGGGCTTCTTCTGCGTGTACCAAAGCGTGAACATCTGACAAGAGGCGTAATAGCACTTTGCTCTGTGCATGTTCACGGCATCAATGTGTGCACAGGTGTAGATTTTCTCGATGGCACGTACAATCGTCTTCAGTTCCTCGTCTGTCTGATCATACGTATATACACGCTTGACTGGTATAGCCATTGTGAACTCAGAGATTCTTCGTGTAAGAAGCTTCTCCAATCCGATAGGCAATCTAGCTGCTTTTTCTACAATTCCGTCATCAAGCGTTCTGTCCTGTCTGCCTACGTGGTCGTTTACGATTTCATGGAGCATAGGCTCATACTCAGATAACAGGGTACTCCAAAGTGGAATATCCAACACGCGTTGTTTCAGCTCTCCAATGATGCTGCCAACGTCATTTCTTTTAAAAAGTTCATTAAAATCTATCATAATCTTCGAAGTTTTGATTTGGCAAAATTACGGATATATTCGCATATATTTAATGGTTTTAGTATTTTTAACTAAAAAAGTTGTTAGTATATTTGCATATATCAGAAAATTTTCGTACCTTTGCATATAGATAAAGGTAGTACTTTTGACTATTCGGAGCCTACCTTGCAAGTTGAACCAATTAAAATTATAAAGATTATGAAGAATTCAGTCGAGACAAAGAAGGAAGAGGTTAGAAAGAACATTAAGAATGCGTTCGAGTCAGCCACAAAGAAGATAAAGGACATCATTTCTGTTTGTCCTGATTGGGAGGTAGAGGGTATTGACGTAGGCTACAAGTCACTTATCGCTCATTTGAATTTGAAAGGAGTAGGAAGAGACATGATGGTGATTCGCTACCAAGCAAAGGTAGGTAACTTCCAGGAAGAGTCATTTAACACCAATGTAGCAAGCTTCGGCAGCTTTGATCTTCTGGAAACAAACGAAAACCTTAAGTACTATACAGCAGTTGGCGACATCCTCAATCATAAAGACATGCTTTCTCTTTTGAAAGAGACAATGGTTTTCTTTGCAAATAAAATTGCAGAGCTACGTAAGGAGTACGATAAGTTAGATAAGGAGGATTAGTTATGACAAAGCAAGAAGAAATCGATATTCTACAGTCCTTGAAGGGCGATACCTATTTCGCTCAGTTCTTCGGTAGCAAGGACATTGACCAGATGTGTCAGAACATCAATAACGACTTTGCCATTGAGGGCGGATGCGGATTTAGTCAGAAAGCAGAAACTTTAGAGCGAATTAACGCAGACCTCAAAAAGGAGTTTCAGCAGAAAATCCATGATTTGGGAATGGAGCTTATCAAGATTCTAGACAAGGGATTTGATGAGGATGCCATCTACCAGTTGGTTGAAGGCGAGGTCGGAATTGATGCTATCATCAAGTTCAAGCGTAAGAACAATCTGGATATTACAGATAAGGAGTTAGATTATATGATATCAAAACTTCCATGATTATGAAGCATATATGTAGTAATTGTATAGCTTCCGAGATATGCTATAGTGAAGGCAAGAAGCCTAATGACACTTGCCTTCATTGGGAATGGAGATATGCAGGTTTATGGTTTGACAATTAAATGTAAGACAATGGGAAAAGAGAAAGTTACAGTAAACGATTTGAAGGTTACACTCTCAGAGATTGGTGTAACATCAGGCTTGAAGCAGGAAAAGATTATCCAACGCCTGCAGGTCAATGGTTGCTTGATTGCAATGGTAACAGATGTGTTGGATCAGCTCATCAAGGATGAACAGGGCATGTTTAGGCTGTTAAGCGTTCAGTACAAGCAAGAGCAGAAGATGCACTACACTCAGATGCAGGATGCAGCCAAAAAGTACTACTTCCATTTGAAACCCTTTAATAAGAGTTTCTTCGGTGACGAGAGCATTTGCGCAAACCTGGAGGATAACGCAAATGACATCTATGAAATCATCAAGCTTCTTGCGGACCATACTAACGACCACAAGGATATGGAAGTGATTAAGAGAAACCTCAGAAAGAGAAAGTTGAACCATCATATTTTCGATTAAGATTATGGCAGATTATAAAGTTGAAGTAGATTTATCGGATTTATTCGATAATATGACCATCAGTGAACAGAAGAGCTTTTTAGTTGATAAGTTCTGCTCATTACCAATAGGCTCGATGGAAGAAGTGGTTGGCGAAATGTTGGAGAACCTTAATGGCGATCAGACAGCCAAAGTTATAGAAGACGCTTTTGATAACTTGCATGAGCAAGCTCAAGAGCATGTTATCAACTATGTGAACGAATAAGGCTATGATGTCGGATAAACAATATAGAGTTGCTCGCAAGGGTGTTGTCGAGCAACTTAAATTAGCTCAGAGACTTCATTGCAAGCACATGGAGCAGAAGTATAAAGAGGCTTTGGAGAAGTTAGAGAAACGCTTCTTAAAGCCGGATGCCGTGGGCTGCTTCGATTTGGGCGCAAGGGTATCAAATAGTTATTATCATCTTTAAATGGTTTAGATTATGAAAATGGCAAAACATATTATTATAGATATAGAAACATTAGGTAGAAGAAATGATGCTGCCATTACTCAAATTGGCATAGTACCAGCAGATGAAAATTTCGATGTATTAGATCGTTATCTGATACAAACAGAACCTAAAACTTGGAATACTTGTGAAAGAACATTCACTGGAGAAACTTTACTCTGGTGGATTCAGCAAAAGAACAGTCCAGAAAGTAATAAGCCTACTCATATTGTCCATAGCTACAAATTTTTAGTAGATAAGCTATATCAAATCTTTAATAGATACAATACAGAAGACACTATAGTGTGGACTAAAGGGGCAATGGACCTGTTTTGCATTAAAGACATATGTGAGTATCTTAATATGGAAGCCCCCTGGAAGTTTTGGCAACCTAGAGACATCAGAACCGCAAAGGAGTTCATTAAAGAGTGGAAGACCTTTGAGAATAATAATCATAACGCTCTCGATGATGCTTTGAATCAGTTGAGAGAGTTGAAAGCTAACTTAATTGAAAGATAGATATGGAAGTAAAGATTAATATAGTGGAAATCCTAAAGGATAAGCCGCAAGGAATTAAGTTGTATTCTTCCGCTTGTGGTAAATGCAAGTTAGAAGAAGTAGATGATAAAAGTTTCAAAATATCCTTCTATAATTCAAAGTTTGGTTTTATGAATGGTGGAGAAGGGTATCTTGATAAAAATGGCAAATTGTATGATGACGGAGAATGTGTTGTTTTTCCATCAAAAGAAATGCGTGATTGGGAGAAGTTCTCTTGGAAGAAGGGCGATGTCTTGGTTAGTAAAGATAATGTGTATATTATCTTTGAAAAGTTTGAGGATGATACCTACACAAGATTTAAAGGTAAGCATTATCTTTGGAAAGAATGTAACGTAGAAGATTATAATAAAGAAGAAACCAAAATGTTAACTTCTGTATTTGAGAAAGCAGCCGATGATGTTGCTCAGACTTACATCAAAACCATTGAGGAACGTTTGGGTGGCAAGCTCAATCTTGAAACTTTGGAGATTGAAAAGCAGCTTGAGTTCAAGGATGGGGATATAGTGGTATATGGAAAATCAGTAGCAATATGCCGAAGGATTTATAAGCATACCCTTAGTTTCTATGTTACTCTAAATGAAATGTTTGGATTATTGTTTGCCGATGAGGTGGAATCATCTGAAGAGTATAGATTTGCTACAGATGAAGATAAACAGCAGCTCTTTGATGCTCTTGCAAAGGAAGGCAAGGCTTGGGATGCTGAGAAGAAACAGTTTGTGGACTTAAAACCAAAGGTTGAGCTGAAACCATTTGACAAGGTGCTTTCAAGAAGATGTTCTGAAGATTATTGGGTATTAAACTTCTATTCACATAAGACAGATTATTATTATATATGTATTGATGGAAGTTCAAACTTGTATTGCATCCCTTACAACGAAGGTACAGCACATCTACTAGGAACGACTGATGATTGGGAAGGAGGTGAGCAATGAAAGAGCTTAAAGTTGGAGAAAGAATCACTCTTGAAGCAGTTGAGCAAAATGGTTGTAGAGGTTGCTTCTTTGAGGATAATTCAGTATGTATAAAATTTGCATGTTGTGAAGGTGTACGCTCAGATGGAAAATCGGTAATTTTTAAAGAAGTTAAGGAGTAAAGCGTATGAAACAGAAGTTAAAAATGATATGGCGAATCCTCCGTGACAGACAGGTTGTAGTAATAACCGAAGCCCACGGAAAAATGTACTATAATTGGAGCACTAGAAGTATATCAGATGTACTTCAAATGTGTCACAAGGTATGTGAAATGGCTCTTATGATGGATAATAAAAAGTAAAACGTATGGAAAAGTTAGAATATATTCCAGGAGATTTGGTCATGACAAACGGAGTACCTAGTGGTACTGCCAAAGATGTCGTTTACCGAGTAACATCATCAGACCCATCAAAGACTTTGAAGTTAGACGATGGAACGGTTCTGAAAGGTGTTGTCTGCTTAGAGAACATCGAAGGTGCGGAATTAGGAGATAAAGGTTATCTCTTAGGCGATTGTGGTGCATGGGTTAAGGATATTGTTCCTATTAATCTTGTGCCCGCAATTTTGGAGAAGAATGGATGGAATAAATCCACAAGCTGGTTTTACGTTGGCAGCGAAGAGCGTGGCTATCAGTTTTCCAAGGAACTAGATGACAAATGTGATGAGCTTGATAGAATGCCTTATGGTGACTTACAAATCAGTCAATGTGAAAATCTTAGAGATTGGAACTATATAAATGAATGTAATCACTATTTTCGTTTTGAGTTTACCTATGTTCACGAACTCCAACATTTATTATATGCCTTGCATATAGATAGTAACTTAAAAATATAGTGATATGCCAACAGGATTTACAGCACCAATATATGATGGTGAAGATATAACATTTGAGCAATTTGCAAATAGTTGCTTGCGTAACTTCGGTATCTACCTAAGATTTGAAGGAAAATATCCTAACCTTAGTAGATTCGAAATTCCTGACAAGATATGTCCTAGTGATTACTATAAAAAGAAATACGAAGAGGCAAAAGCTGAGTACGAAAAGCATCTTGCATCCCCTAAGACAAAGGAAGAACTTGAAGCTGAGTATCTTTCTTATGTTAATGATGTAATCAAGGGAAATGAGGATAGATTGAAAGAGAATGAAGCTCTCAAAAACAGATACAATGCAATGCTATCCAAAGTTAGAAGATGGACTCCACCATCCAAAGAATACGAGGGTGTTAAGGACTTTATGGAAAGTCAATTAATTGATAGTTTAGATTTTGATTGCAGCCATGTTTATGTGGAGAATATCATCCCTAAAGATGAGTGGATTCAAAAACAAACTAATCGCACTGATTTAATAGAGTCTATGAAGTATAATTTGGAGCAGTATAATAAATCTGTAGTTGCTGCCGAAAAGGATACCAAATGGCTCAAAACATTTTCAGAAAGCATAAAGAAAGTAACAGAATAATTAACTGTCCTTATAGGACATAAATATAAGTAATATGGAACAAATTTCATTAGAAGACAAAGTTAGTAATACTTTGAAATGGCTCGCAAATCAAATTGCGTGTATCTATGTATATAAAAAGTGGGACGAAGAATTTAAAAAGGAAAGTCTCAATAATGCTTGGCAAAAAGTTCAAGAACAATTTAAGAAAGACATTGATTGGAATGCTCTTACGGAAAGTCAGTGTAAGGCTTTACATTTTGGAAGTTGGCAATCCGAAGAAGATATTGAGGAAGAAATTTCTTGTTTACAATCTGAATTAGACAAGGGACACCTTACAAAGGAGGAATTTGATAAGAAGGTTTCCAATGAGAAAAATACTCTTGGACTTCGTTTGATTCCGCTATATCTCTACCCTTCATTGCCTATAGGTATCACCCTAACGTCTATTGGAGGAGAAAAGAGAGTTTTTGATGGCTCAAACATTAGTACTGATATTAGATTTGGGTGCCTTGCATGGGGTATTAAGCCGAAAAAAGATTAACTAACCACCCTCTCCTTGGTAAAAGGGAGAGGGTAAAAAAGAAAGAAATATGGAAGAAAGAAGACTATTAATTACTTATGATAAAGCTAGAGAGTGGTTTAATAGTGATAATGCATCACTTAAAGAAATTGCTCTTAAAGTCTTTAGTGAAAGAGAATTAATACATAACTTTAGAGATATTACAACCTTCAAGAAAGCTTGTGATGAACTTGGTTATAACTATGATGATATTGTATCTAAAGTAAAAAGTATAGCTGAGATTAGTAAAGCTTCTGCTGCTATGTTCAAATTGAATATCATCAGAAAGGCACTTAATCTTAGATATGATATGCACATTAGTAAAAATGTAGAGGGTGAAAACTATAATTACAATCCTTTTTTTGAGACTTGTTATAAAGGGTTCAACTTGTCGTCGTAGTGACGTAGATAGAAGTAAACAAGAAAAACTTGGTGAATTTATAAGTGAAGGAATTACTTATGAAATTTTTAATGGAGGCACTAGCTCTTGTTGTGACTTTAAAGGTTTGAGTGACTTTTATCCTGACCGTCAATTTGGTTATGTTAGTGCTGATAAAGGATTTCTGGGTTGTGCTACAGAAGATGTAAGTAGGCATCTTAGTAAATACTTTGGTATGCTTATCATAGAAGCTATGTATGCTGATATGGTAGATTTTGAAATTATCGAAGAGAAATATAAAATATAATATCTCCTTGGTAACAGGGAGAGGGTAAAAAGAATAGAATATGGCAGAGATTATTTACTTTGGAACAAATGGGTGTTCCGGTCATTATCCTATCGGCATCGACAAAGTGCTGACCTCGGCAGAATATGGAATGTGGCGCGAATGCGATAATGAAACTTGGATAGATAATATCCGAAAGAATCCTGGTCGCCACGTTATCAAGCATCACGGAGAGGTTTATACTAATTATGGTGTTCCGTTCTCTGTAGATGACGACAGAGGTGGTAGTCATACCGAACTGTTTTGGAAAGGCATTCATACGAAAGAAGAAATCGTCAACTTGATAAAGAATAATCAGTTTTTGGCAATGCAATTCAAAATGGATGAGGCAATTAAAGATGTGGCAACAGTTTGTGGTGTCAGGTACAAAGATATTAAATCTGCGATAAACATGACACAAGCATTCGCAGGTGGTAAAAAGAAGGGTATATGATTAGATTTGAATATCGAACCTATTGTAACGTAAGATAATAAATTGGAGGAATAGTTATGGTATGTTTTTGTGATATTTGTGATTACAAGGATAAGTGTAATCACTATCGAAAAGTGGTTGTTTGTCCTTATATAAAAACGGAGGAATAGTTATGGATAATAAAGTTAAAAAAGCATTGGGTTGCGCAAGCTACCTTACATATCACTGGAGACAGTACTCCTTTGAGCAGCTTGAAAAAGAAATGGTAAGAGTGTGTGGATTGTGCCACAAAGCATTGGGCATTCCACAAGATGATAGCATTACTGACTTCGAGCGAGGTCAATGGTCAGTTATCCAAAATGTAATTGGCTACGTCAAAGATTATAGTTTAGCAGCACAAATTTGCCGTGAAGCTGGTATCGGTTACAAGAAGATAAAGGCTCTTCAGAAGGATTGTGGTTATTCCTACAAGGAAGAAGTTAATGACTTCCTAAAGGAAAGTCGTAATGGTGGAACTTATTTGAAATTGGAGGAATAGTTATGGCATGGGTAGCAACTAATGGAAATGGTAAGGAATTTCTTTTTGAAAAGAAACCATACAGAAGTGGACGTGGAGAATATGGATATTGGAATCCTACATATTCTGGTATCGGTGGTTGTGTTCTTATACCTCATGGAAGTATCAAGAAGCTCATCGGAAGAGAGTTATCTTGGAGCGATGAGCCAGTAGAACTTAAAGAAGAATAGCTTATGTATAGACCGATTACAATGTATCAGATTGTTTGCGATAGATGCGGAGGAGTATTTGGCGGTACAGATACTTGCTCTGCACTATTCTACGACAAAAGTACCGATATTGAAGACTTCTCAAACTGGAAGATGATTGACGGTAAACACTATTGTCCTGTGTGCGATGGGGTGAGGTCATTAATGGAGTGTATACCTTTAAAGAAAAAATAGTTATGGCAACATATAGAATAGTAGATATGTATCGTAAAAGCAGGGCTGTTAAAGGCATACATTACGATTCTCAGGATAATCCAATACTTGCTTATCGTGTAGATAAGAGACATTCATTGTTATTTGGACTTATCCATTATTGGGATTATGGTGCATATAACCTTTGCCCAACGTATTTGTTTTCTTCTATCGATAAAGCAAAAGAATCTATATTGAAGGTAGATAAAAGTAAAAGAATAACAATTTTATATGAATAGCTTATGAAAGTAGGAAATATCAAGTTTAAAGCAAAACGTCTTGACAACGGAGAATGGATAGAGGGTGAAATCTCTCATTTTGAAAATACTATATGGATAGTACCTATTGATCATAATCCATTCAATTCGGGATGTGCAGAAGTCGACCCAGATACTATCTGTATGTTCACAGGACTGAAAGATTGTAAGGGCAATGAATTGTACGAACATGATGTTATCAAGAATTATCCTTTTCTTCCATCAGAAATTGTATGGTCGGAAGAGTTAAGTGGGTATTACCTCACACATGCTAATGGAAAGATTTATGAAAAACCGTTAGGTTATTATCTTTCATTAGGTAAATTCATAGTTATTGGCAATAAATTCGATAAGGAGAAGTAGTATGGAGAAACGAATAATTTTAGACGAACAAGATATTAACGAATTTCACGAGGATGCAGCGATTTTACGCTGGATATACGACTTGATGACGAAAGAGTATCTTATAAGTGAGCACTCCAAAAATATGCCACGCTTCTTTAGAATAATCAATAAATTAAAGCAATTATAGCGTATGAAGATTAGATTAGCAAAGAAGATAATGAAGCAAGTCTATAAAACCTGATATTGGACTTATAGATTTGGTTATTATCATGGTAAGAAAGATTTCGGGAAGATAGCAGGAGATCACCGTCTTATAAAGGCAATTAAACTAACAAAAAAAATAGCTTATGAAAACAGAGAATATAAAGTTTAAGGCTAAAGAACTTGGAACAGGAAAATGGAAAGAAGGTTTTCTTCAAAGAGACATGGATTACAACCTATGTATTCTTATTGCTAATAAAGAAGACCATTCTTGGTATTGGACTCAAATTGACCCTTCTACAGTCTGTATGTTTACAGGACTGAGAGATAGGGATGGCAAAGAAATTTGGGAAGGTGATATAGTGCGTGATAACTATGACCTTTTGTGTATAGACAATCTCTATGAGGTAGTTTATATTGAAGAAGAAGGAACGTTTGCCTTCAAGAGTTTAGATAAAGTTGACAATTACGAGCCGTTTGTTAATTTATTTGAAGTTTATGTTGTCGGCAACAAATTCGATAAGGAGGACTAACGTATGAAGAGTAAGATTTTAGACTTAGCCAAGTCATACGGTTTGCTCTTTTTGATTTTCATAATAGGGGTAATTGGTTTTAGGATTTCTTTCAGCTTAGGAACTCCACACGAAAAAGAAGAGTTTAATATAAAAATATTCACCAAGAAAGGGCATGACTATCTTATAGTAGACACGAAACACGGAGTTTGTGTTATTCACGCCGAGAGCTGCCCTTGTAATAAAAAGAAGTAGCCTATGAAGATTAGATTAGCAAAGAAGATAATGAAGCGTTGCTACGGAAGTCCTCGCTATATAAGGATGATATTGGATGGTTTTAATGTATCGAAAAAACTGCCTAAGATTAAGCAATACTGGGAGCCTAGATGGGCTTTGTATTATGCTAGCAAAGGTGGTGGCTATGGCAGAGTTGACCATCGTATCGTAAAGGCTGAAAAGATTTCTGCAAGATATTCTCGCAAGCTAATGAATCACCTTACCAGGTGGGCTGGCAAAACTCATTTCGAAATTAGAGATATACTAAGCAGTGCAAATAAACTAAAAAGATTAGACTTATGATAAAAGAAAGATATTATTACGCAGTAGCCGCCTTCATGCGTAAGGATGGCAAATTAACCTATACCTCAGTTACGAGCTCCGTTAAAGGTGAAGAGGAGGATATTAAGTTCTATCCTCTAATGAACCTCATCACTGACGTCGAAGAGAAATTCAAGGATGATATGGTTAGCGGTACAACTCTCATACATAGCGTTACTGAGATTAGTAAAGAGGACTATGAAGCCTATAATGAACGCATAGCTAAGATAAATAAGAAGGAGGGTTAGCACATGACTTTTTTGAATATTACTATAGGTGAGAAGGAGTTTGATGAAATCAAAGAAGGCAAGGTAGGACTAGTATGTTTACCTTGCACTCCACGTTGGTGTCATACATTAGTCGATGGTGTAAAGAGGTTGGAAAGATTAGACCAATTAACGGTCAGATTAGATAGTAACGGCAAACCTCATATTCGGTATGGTTACTCTCTTGAACATTACTTTAAGAAAGTTGATTATGTTCAGCTTTCCTGTAAGGTTGGTTCTCAAATAAGAGTTCTCGTTAAGGATTGCGCAGGTTTCAGTATTGAGACTACTCAATACGAAAAAAAGGATAATGGCTTTATCGAGTTTAAGCCAAAAAACTTTGTTGTTCATCTAAAATAAACAAAATATGATTATGAAACAAGAAATGCAAAAATCAATCTCCAAGATTCAAACAGCAGTTGAAACTCTGACAAGGCAGAAAGTTATCGACAAAAATGTGTATGATTTTGTCCATGGAGAAATCAAATCTCTTTCGGAAAGTGTGGAGAATATAGAGGAAGTAAATAACCTAGATGAAACACTCCTTACCTTCACAGATAAGGAGGAGTATGTAAACCAGCATATCAACCTTGCTGATACATCTGTACTTTGCAAAGAGTTGAATAGAAGAAAAGACATTGGTGACGATTTCTTTGTAGTAGCAACAGAGGGAAAATAAGTTAGCTTATGGAAAGATTAACTAAAGTAATGGATAAGTATTTATCAGAAGCAAAGAAGAAGGTTCTTACCCTCGCAGTCAGCAAGGAATGGTTCGATATGATAGTGTCGGGCAAAAAGAATGAAGAGTATCGGGTAATTAAAGACTTTTGGATGAGTCGCCTTCTCCTTATCAAGGATGAGAAATTCAAAGATTTCGATAAGTACGATAAGCTTCATATCGGTAAGACATTTGAGATGCTTATAGACATCAATACTATCAAGGAGAAACTGAATAATGGTACAATGAAGTTCGTACCATTCACTCACGTTCTCTTCAAGAACGGCTACTATGACGATAGCCCAAAGGTAGAAAAGGAGATTGAGAGTATCAGCATCGGCAAGCCGAAGAGAGGTCTTTGCCCAGGCAAGTGGTTGGATCATGAGTTTTTCATCATCAAGTTCAAGTAATATGATTGCAATTAAAGTATCTTCCGAGAACATCCAAGAATTATGGAAATGCCCGGACGTTTCAGAGTTAGTAAAGACTGTCAGCGGAGACTGCACTAAACAGACATTGATAGTTAGGTTGAGAAATCGAGAGTTCTATATTCCTGATGGATTCTATCTCGTGAAAGACGAGAATGATCAATGGAGCACACTCAGCCCATCACTGTACGAACTTATAAAAGACAAGGTTCATGGCGAGAAGTGAGGAGGATATCCGGGAATACCATAGAAGGTACTACCAGGAGCATAAGGAACATTTATTGGCAAGAATGGAAGTCTATCGTAAAGAGAACGCTGAAAGGATTGCTGCAAACAGAAGATATAACAGAAAGAGAAAGAAAGCCTTGGGCGGCTTAACGAACCCAAATATTAAATAATGAGTAGAGGAAAACATTTTAGTGCAGAAGAGATTGAGTTCATCAAGGTTAACGCTTTGGTGATGACGACAACGGAGATTGCAAAGCAGCTCAATCGTAATTATTGGGCCATCCATCGTAAGATGAAGGAAATGGGTATCAGCAAGAGCCACGTGTTTACTGCTGACGAGGATTTCATCATTCGCAGAATGTATGGCAAGTACCCGGTAAAAGCCATTGCTACCAAGATTGGCGTGGACGAGAACGCTATTTACAACCGTTGCAAGAAGCTTAAGCTAACGAAAGGAGGTGCGCAATGATTGTCATAGTTACCGCTATGGATAAGGAATACGACCTTATCAGCGAATGGATTGCAAAGAATTGGCTTGACTACAAAAATGTTCAAAACATAGCTTTAATCAAGTCTGGTATTGGCAAGGTTAATGCGGCATCTTGCTTGACAGAATTTCTTTCGTCGAATACGTCCAGCAAAGTTACAAGAGTTATATCGGTAGGATGTGCCGGTGCTGCCGTTGCAGGATTGAAACCTGGTAATGTCGTGATTGGCAATTCGTACTGCTACCACGATGTATATTGCGGCGAGCCAAATGCCAACGGGCAAGTTCAAGGTATGCCGGCAGTCTTTCCTTCTGATTTCTCGTGGATTGATATGGATGAAAGATTCCGATTAGGAACAATAGCTACGGGAGATAAGTTTGTCACTACGAGAGAGCAGGTATTGGAGATTAAGGATTTCCTTCCTAATTCGTATAACGTATGCGCCATCGATATGGAGTCTGCTGCCCTTGCGCAGGTATGCTACAAGAAGGGTATTGGTTTTACGTCCATCCGAGTTATTAGCGATAATCCCCTGGAGCCGAACCAGACCGAGCAGTATGCAGGTTTTTGGGATAGTCTTGCCGAAAAGGCATTTAGTGTTGTTTGTAAATTATTAGAGAATGATACCAAGTTTTAAAGTTGATCATACGAAACTAGAGCCAGGTCTTTATGTTTCGAGAGTAGATAAATGGGGCATGGAGACTGCTACCACATTCGATATTCGCGTGTGCAAGCCAAACAAAGATATGATGTCACCTGCTGTCGCGCACACAATAGAGCATTTGATGGCGGACTACCTACGAAATGATAGTCCTCTTAGCAATTCCGTTCTGTATTTTGGACCGATGGGTTGTCTTACAGGTTTCTATCTTATCCTTAAAGGTACGTGGACTTCAAAGCTCATAAAGGAAATGATAGTAGAAGCCTTCAAGGCTTGTTCGCTATCAAAGACGATTCCAGGTGCATCGGAAGTGGAATGCGGTAATTACAAGCTCAACGACTTAAAAGGAGCAAAAGAACTATGTGATATGTTCTCCGTATATCTATCCACAGCTGGACCGGATAAGCTCAATTATCCAGATTAATATTTATATGTAACCATAAAGTATTTAATCATTAAGTATATTTTCTTGCAATATATTTGGTGATTAAATACTTTTTTTATAATTTTGCAGCATTACTTATTGCTATCGCTTCGTACTGGGATATTTCTTGAATTTTATTGTTCAATTAAATATTTAGTTAGAATGAAAAAAAGAACGAAGCAAGTTTTAGTTATTCTGAAACCCAAATCAAAGGCGTTGGGGTTCAGTAGAGAGGAGTTAGATGGTATTGCTGCCGATGTTGCCAATAACTTAGAACTCGATGAAGAAGCCTCAGACGAGGATGTAAACGCAGAGATTGAAAAGCAGGTTAATGCGGTTCTTCCTTATCTTAAGATTGCGCAAAAGACTGCGCAGCGTACTATCCAGAGCTTTAAGGATAGTCAAGACTTGGATGACGACGAGGTCGATGACGATGATGATGACCCTGCCGGCAACAAGAAACCAATCCGCAAACAGAAGAAAGAGAAAGAGGAGCAGGTCCCAGGATGGGCGCAGGCACTCATTACTCAGAACAAAGCTTTGCAGACCGAAATTCTCGGTTTGAAGTCTGAGCGTGAGAATGATGGCCGCCGTTCTAAGCTGAAGGCACTCCTTAAGGACAAAGGTACGTTCGGAAAGACTGTCTTGAAGAATTTCGACAAGATGAATTTCGAGAACGAATCTGAGTTCGATGATTTCTACGATGGTATTGTGGAGGACTTGGCAGCTATCGATCAAGAGCGTGCTAACGAAGGTCTCGGAAAGCTTGGTGCTCCTGCGGCTCAGAGAAAGCCTAAGAAGGAAGAGGTTGAGGTTATCAAGGACAATGAGATTGATGAGCTTGCCGAAACTATGTAATCTTTAAATTTTAAAAGTTATGTATGGCGTAAGCGAGACAAAAACGTTTGATTCAGGCAAGGAGTCTGTAATCATCAGAAATTACGTGAATGGCATCATGGGTGGTGTCATTCTTGACATGACAGGTTTCTCTGGAGAGTTCATCCAGTGCGGACACATTATCATTCGTGATACCAAGTCTGGCGAGTACAAGCCTATGCCGGTAACAGGTGAGGCTTATGCTTCATTGCCGGAAAATCACGAGTATGTAGGTGTCTGCATGACAACTGCTCCGGTAGATACCCCTCATGTAGGTGTTATGACGGCAGGTGAGGCTAATGATAAGGCTGTCCCTTATCCTGTCGATACGATTAAGACAGCTTTGAAAACAGCCGTTCCTACTCTTCAGTGGGGACACGATGCAATCGGTTAAGGAGGTGATTTATGCAACAGAGTTCTTTATTTCTTAAGTATATCTTGAGTTTCTTCCCAATCCTGAAGACATTGATTGAGAAGATTAACGGTAAGCGCAAGAACGAGATGACGTATCTTCACAAGGATACATCCATTCTCCGCCGCGTTTATTCTACCGACAACAAATGGGAAGCCGACACAGTTGATACCTCTTACGTAGCTGCTGACTACGTGGCAGTGGATTCTCCGGTTCCTTTGAAGTCTCGTGACAAGATTTCAACCGCCAACGGCAAACTGCCAAAGGTCGGTATGAAGAAATTCTTGAAGGAGTCAGATATCCTCGCTCTCAGACTCATGGAAGCACAGGGCGGTCAGATAGCAGAGATTCGCCGTAAATTGGCGCAGGACCCGGTAGCTTGTAATGTCGGTGTTGATGAGCGTAATGAGTATGCCCTTCTGTATGGTCTCTCTAACGGCTATGTAGCTGTACGTGACGACGATAATCCAAAGGAATTGCTCCGTATCAAGTATCAGTACTTGCCGAAAAATCAGCTCGGCATCAACAATGTTGATACTGGTATTACCGTTGCAGACTTGAAGGAATGTATCACGAGAGCTTCGAATGATGGCAACACCATCTTGATCTTCTGGATTGGAAAGGCTAAGTTTGACGAATTGAAGAAGGCACAGGACGCTCGCGAGCTTGTTGCCAACTATAAGGGTCAGACTTATGACTCCAACACAAAGCTGCCGGTTCCTACTTCCAGCGTATTCCAGGAAGCATTCTTGGACGAGACCGGTGTATCATTCCGCATCATCAACCGTACCGTCCGCTTGGAGCATGATGGCGTGAAGAAGAGTGTTAAGCCTTGGAACAACAATATGATTATCGGTGTCTGCTCACAGATGATTGGTGCCCTCGTTTACGGTCAGGTAGCAGAGGCAACCAACAGAGTGGCAGGTGTAACCTATCAGCAGATTGATTACAAGCTTATCTCTCAGTATTCGACAACTGATCCGTTGCGTGAGACAACTGCGGTGCAGGCATACTGCTTGCCTGTCATCGAGGACGTTGACACAATCTATCAGATTAATACTAAGCTGGCAGACCCAGACGTTTCGGTTGATACCGAAAAGGAGAAAGCAGATACAGAGGATGTTAAGGTAACAATCTCTGATGTGACCTACAAGAAGCCGGAGGCTATCACAACCCTTAATGCTCTTGGTGCCACCCTTGCTAGTGATGCCAGTGATAAGGAGATTATTGATGCCTACAATGAGCTGCCTCCTACAAAGAAGAAGGAGTTCAAGGATAACGCAGCTAAAGCTGAGGAGTAATCATGAAGACGGTCGGACAAGCTTTGGTGGATGAGGTACACATCCCTATCCCCTATGGTTTCGTGGAAAACGCCTGCATCAAGCGTGACATCGATATCGAATCAGAGTTCACTGGTGACGTTGCCAGAAGTGACGCCTACAAAGGAACGCTTGCCGACTGTCTGCTTTCTCTCATACAAGCCGTTAGCTTCTCCGAAGCGGACAAATCAATAGGTTCTCTCTCGGAAGACCAGCGAAAGGCTATATTAGTTCAAGTCAATCGTTTATATAACTCTATCGGAGAGGAGGAGGTTTCACTTACTCCGAAGCCGACAGTTTACATTAATTGCTGATGAGTCTATTGAGTTTTCATGCCTCAAAGCTATACCGGCAGCAGAAGGTAGCTGGCTATACAGATGATGATGGAAATTATCACCAGGGCAAGACCGATTGGAAGTTCTGCTGCACTTGTGATGTAGTTCCTGCTGGCGAGGCCAATAAGTTAGTTACATCTGACGGTTCTATTGATTACTACTCCTACGAAGTGCATAACTTGCCCGTAGGAATTGAAAAGTTCTCTTATGGGGATTTTATCAAGCTAGAAATTTTAGGGGCTGAGGAGGTAATTATCAAGGTCAAGGGATTTCATCGTTATCAACTCCAGTGTAAGATATGGGCATAAGAATGACAACCAGCGCTTCCGCTCTCGATGCCTTCCTACAAAGAGCCGCAAGGAAGATACAGGAGAATGTGCTTAAAGCATTGAGCAAGCTAGGAGATGAATCTGTGGTTAGAATCCGTAACAGGTCTGCCAAGGAAAGCTGGATAGACCATACGGGCAACCTAAGAAGCTCCATAGGCTTCGCCGTGTACGAGCAGGGAAGTAAATATATGGAATCAGCCTTTTCGCAGGTTCTCAGTGGCACAGACGGCTCTGCAAAGGGCAAGAAGATGATCAATGACCTTGCTAAGGAATATTCCAGGGTTTATGCTTTGGTAGTCGTTGCCGGAATGGAATACGCAGGAGAGGTAGAAGCATTGGAAAGCAAGGATGTTCTCGCTTCAACGAAGATATGGGCCACATCCATTGTAGAGCAGCGTGTGAAGACAGCAATAGACTCAGCAGTTAATGAAATAAACAAGTGGAAGATATGAAATCAGACGGAGCAATTAAGACAGATGTTTACCGGTACATCAATGAAAGCGGTTTCATGAACAACGTCAATGGCAAGCTGTCAAAGACAATGAGACCGCATAATTCTCATAAGGAAGATGTCGTTATCTCCATCTTGGCTAATGAGGGAACGCAGCTTCAAACGGCGATTATAAATGTAAATATATATACACAAGACCAGGATGTAGATGGGCAGTTCGAGGAGAACACAATCAGAGTTGACGAAATCTGCAAACTGGCTTGGAATCTCTTGGAAACGTTCAGAACGAGCGAATATGCTGCCCACGCTATTGAGCAGAGGGTATATGCAGCAAGCACGGGAGAACATGTAATAAATAATCAAGTTGAATATAAACTCATAAACGATTAAATTATGTCAGTAACATCATGGGGCAAATGCACTATCTACGTTCAAGAGGTAGGTAGCAAAAAGAATGAGTGGACTAAGCTCCCAACTCCAAAGGATGGCACTACTACTGTTACTCCAACGAAAGGCGATACTATGACCCAGGTTGAGGAAGGTGGCGGAATTGTTGACCGCAAGACAAAGAAGTCCACCTACGAGGCTGTATATCAGCTCTTCATCAAGAAGAACCAGTCGCAGCCATTCAAGACTATTGATGGTATCATTGAGGGTAACTACCGTTTGGCTATCCAGCCAGAAGACGCCGAGCTTCCTGGCGTTTACATGGGTAATACCACCATCGGTGCCGAGGAGGGCTATACAACAGAAGAAGGTGCTTCCATCACTTATACCCACGCAGCTCTTATCCCAGAGGGTGACGTGGTGGCTAAGACTGTAAACGCAAAGGGTGAGGATGTCTATTGTGCTTACCGCTGGCGTGTCATCACTGCCACAAAGGGAACAGGTGAAAAGTATGCCTTGACTTTCAAGAAGCCGCAGGATGGCAATACCGCTCCTGCTGAAATCACGGAAACTTACGAAGAGACATAGGCATATCCTAATATCCCTTCCGCCGACTGAGGGTTATCAGCCGGCAACCTACCCAAGTAGCTCAGTTGGGAGAGCGAGACCAAATAGTCCGTCGCATGCAAAAAAAAATCCAGGGTCTTCAAAAGCTGGTTGAAAGACGCAGGTTCGAGTCCTGCCTTGGGTGCCAACAATTTAAATTCGAGTGATATGGAAGAGTTAGGAATCATTATATCGAATACGCTCACAGATATGCCGATAGGCTTTGATACTGAGCACGCTCACGTTAACATCTACCCTACTACACTGGGCATGATGTACCTAACGTCGCAGTTGGTAGATAGCTTGGAGTTGGACAAAGAGTTACTTCAAGCTGATCCATTCTTGGAAGCATTGCGAGTTGCAAACACCAAAAGGGAAACATGCTGCAGATTGATTGCATATCACTCACTCAACACAAAGAATGAAATACTAGACTCCAAATGCGTAAGCAGGCAGACGGAGGTAATCTTCAAAGAATGTTCCAACGAGGATATAGCCACTCTCCTCATCATCATCCTTAAGGCTAACTCATACCAGACAATAGCCAAAGAGACAGGAATGGAAGAAGAAGCGAAGCGTATGGCAAAGGTCAACGCAGCGAAGAAGTCGGAGAATAGCTTTATCTTCGGAGGCAAGACAATATGGGGAACACTCATAGACGCTGCTTGCGAAAGATACGGATGGACTTTCGATTACGTGGTATGGGGAATATCGTATAACAACCTGACTCTCATGCTCAAAGACAAGATTACTTCAATCTATCTGTCTGACGAGGAGAGGAAGAAAGCCCATATACCGGCAGTAGGGGAAGAGGTCATAGATGGCAACAACAAGGAGGCGGTCATGAAGGCGGTGATAGAGTCCGAGACCGAGATTTAACCGAAGTCTTCCTGCGCACGCACGTAAAGTTCCCATATCGAACACTCATATTTGGTGTTTCCCCGGCGATTCTTTATAACAGAGTATAAATTCAAGGAAAAATAGAACATTATGCCAAGCATTAAATTCGATACAATAGTCGAGACAGCCAAGGTCGTTTCCGGTTTTCGAGACATTCAGAACGCAGTTCATCAGACTGCCGAGAGGGTTGAGAAGGACGGAAAGTCTATTGACGATGTAATCTCGAATATCCAGAACAGTATGAACATTGCCATTGGCGGTTGGAGCATTGGCAAGTTCGTCAATCAGATGATGCAGGTCCGCGGTCAGTTCCAGCAGACAGAAATGGCATTCAAGACGATGTTGCAGTCTGAGGAGAAAGCCGATGCTCTCATGAAGCAGATGATCCACACGGCGGCCATCACTCCTTTCGGGGTTGAGGATGTTACAGAGGGAGCCAAGCAGCTCCTTGCATTCAACGTAGCAGCCGAGGATGTCAACAAGACGCTTATCGGATTGGGAGACGTGGCAGCAGGTATGGGTCTGAACCTTAAAGACCTCGTGATGCTTTACGGTACCACCATAGCCAAGGGTAAGATGGACACGATGGACTTGTATCAGTTCCTCAACCGAGGTATTCCTATTGCAGACGAGATAGCTAAGGTTATGGGGCTTGACGTTACCAACGCCATTAAGGAGGTGCAGAAGCAAATCAAGGCAGGCAAGGTTACCAGTGATGTCTTCATCAAGGCAATGCAGAGTATGACCGCCGAGGGAAGTAAGTTCGGTGGCTTGATGGAAGCTCAGTCCAAGACTATTACCGGTCAGATAAGCAACATCAAGGATGCCATCGAGCAGATGTTCAATGAACTCGGCAAATCCCAGGAGGGTGTTATCAATACCGGTTTGGGAGTCGTCTCTACCCTCGTAGAGAATTGGGAGACGGTAGGCAAGGTGCTTATGACTGTCGTAGCAGCTTATGGAGCATACAAGGCAGCGGTGATATCGATGATAGCAATATCTAAGGCACAGGTAGCTTGGGAGAGTGCGAAAGCATTCTTGTCTTTAGCGAAGTCTATCACAACCGCCAAGGATGCCATGGCTCTGTTCAATTTGGTCTCTTCTTCAAATGTTCTCGGTCTGGTTCTTGGTGCAGTAGCAGCTGGAGTCACGATGTTCAATCTATTCGGAAATAGCGCTGAGGATGCGGCTACCAAGACTTCCAAATTTACCGAAAGCGCAAATGAAGCATCCAGCAAGGTCGAGTCGCTAGTCTCAATTCTGAAGACTGCCAAGGAAGGTTCCAAGGTTTACAAGGACACCATCAAGGAGCTGTCGAACATCTATGGCAACTACGGAATTGCTATCGACAAGATCAAGGAAGACGAGAGCAACCTCGTAGATGTCAAGCAGCAGGAGATAGACAAATCCAAGGAACTCATCGAGCAAATCAAGCTGGAGGCTACAGAACGCAACAGAGCCAATGCAATCTCCAAGGCCAACGAAGAATACAACAACCGTGTTGATAACGCCCAGCAAGCCCTTTTGGGTAAGTTGAAGGATTATGGAACCTCTAGCAGCGGTATAGCCGTCGGCATACAGAACATCGTATCTGACTCGGTTATCAAGCAGTTTGATGACCTAACACAGAAGATGGCTGGCTTGAATGAGCACTCCAAGGAGTATCAGACCTATCTGAAGCAATACAATCAGTTAGAGGCTTCTTTGATATCCGAATCAGAAAAGCTAGCTAATGCTTTCGGTTTTACAGGAGACAAAACAAGCGATGCCAGGAAGGCATTGATTGGTTATCTCTATGAACTTCGAGCTGCAAAGAAGCTGCATACCGAGGAGGCAGATAATATCAACAAGGCTGCAGATGCTACTGAAGATTTCGGTAATAAGGCTACCTCAACCAAGAACAGGATAAATGCTTTGCAGAAGCAACTCCAGGGTGCCGGTGAGGATGTACACGTTCTCTACAACCGTGTCAAGGAGTTCATGCAGAACTATTCCGAGAACAACATCAACTTTCACGTCAACTTCGATGCCAAGATACCTTCGTGGATGCAGAACATGAATATTCCGGAACTGGGACGCTTAGGTAAATACTTCTCTGCTTTGGCACGCGACCTTGCAAACAACAAGAAGTCTGGTGCGCTAGTAAATGGCAAATGGATGTTAACCAACGATATCGCACAGCGAGGATGGGATTATACCAATGCGGCGAACACCAAGCAGACCAAGGCAGAAGACGATGCTAAGCAGAAGCGTCGCGAAAAGGAAGAGGCAGAAGCCAATGCCAAGAAGAACGCTGCCAAAGCAAAGAAAGCAGCCGCCGATGCAAAGAAGCTAGCAGAAGACCGGAAGAAGGCCCAGGAAGAACTGAATGAGGACTTGAAGCAGCTGCAGCAGGAAAACATCGACACTGATATATCTCAGATGCAGGAAGGCACGGAGAAGAAGATAGCTGAAATCAAGAACGACTATGCCAAGCGCAAAGCCGAGATTGACAAGCAGGAAGCTGAGTTCAAGAAGAAAAACAAGGAAGCTGGCAAGAAAGAAGCCCTTACCTCTGCTCAGTCCGATGCCCTCTCCAAGGCTAGAGACCTCGCTACCCAAGAGTACAACAAGAAGCTTGACGAGGTCAACAGGGAAGCCCTCACCTCTATGCGCGACTACTTGAAGGAGTATGGTTCGCTCTATCAGCAGAAGCAAGCTATTGCCGAGGAGTACGAGGAGAAGATTGCCAAGGCTCAGACGCAGGGCGAAAAGCTCTCTCTTCAGCAGCAGAGAAATAAGGAGCTTCAATCCATCGAGATAAACGCCATCAGACAGAACATTGATTGGGGAAGTGTCTTCGGAGACTTCGGTGCTATGTTCAAGGACCAACTGGAGCCTACCATCAAGAAGCTGCAGGAGCTCTCCAAGAGCACTACAGACGTTAACGAGCAGAAGACCATACAGGAACTTATCTCCAAGCTACAAGGCTCTGCCACCGTCTGGGATAGCGACATCTTCAAGAAGGTCTCTGACGATATCAACACCTATCAGTCAGCCATGCAGGGCTACATTGATGCGCAGGAGCGAGAGGCAGAAGCCGCGAAAGCCGTTATCAAGGCGCAGGAAGACCTCGCCAAGGCTAAGAAGGGCGGAGACAAAACAAACATCAGTAAATCGGAAGAAAACCTCTCTAAAGCGCAGAACGTTCTCGCAACCGCATCCAATGACGTATTGACATTCGGCTCCTCTGTTCAGAAGGCATCATCAGACTTACAGATATCTGCACAGAAGGCGGTCTCTATGTTCCAACAGCTTGAAGTTGGCTTGCAAGGTCTCACGTCGGGTTCACTCAAAGGCATAGGAACCTCCATCTTAGGGCTTGATAAGCTTTTCGGTGGCTCTATGCAGAAGGACGTTGCCAACACTCTTGCAAAGGGAATCCAAGGATTGCTCGGAAAAGACAGTGACGCAGCCAAGTCTCTGACGAAAGCTTTAGGGGATAGTGGTATGGCAGGTGAAATAATCTCAGCTATACTCGGTATTCTTGATATTCTGAAAGATGGCTTCGGAACACTCATCAGTAACCTCATGGACACGGTCTTTGGTGCAGTAACGGGCATCCTTGATGATGCTCTATCGGGTGACATCGTTATGAAGCCATTGAAGAGCATCGGGAACAATGTTTCTCATATCCTGAACACGCTTTCATTCGGTGGCTTCAATAGTTTGTTCGGTGGAGATGGAAATGCAAAGAAGGTCAATGATACCATCGAAAGACTGACGGACAGAAACACCCTCTTGCAGCAATCCATCGAGGATTTGACTGACGCAATGGAAAACTCCTTTGGCTCCAAGGCAACCTCATACTACGAGCAAGCCTACAAGAATCAGAAGGAGACGAATCAGAACTACCTCGACATCGCCAAGGCACAGGCAAGCTATCACGGTTCGCACCACTCATGGAACGCTTATTGGAGCGGTTTCGGTAGTGACGAGATGGATTGGATCAAGAAGAACGTCAAATCAAATTTCAATGGCGACCTCTTCTCCCTTAGCCCAGAGGAAATGAAGCTCCTCCGTGGCAACGTTGCCATTTGGGAGCATATCGAGAACACTGGCAAGGGCAACTATGGCGGTCGTCTGACAGAGAAGCTGAATGACTACATAGACCAAGCAGGCAAGCTGGAAGAACTATCTGACAAACTGAAGGAAAGCCTTACTCAGATTTCCTTTGACAGCATGAAGGATAGCTTCGTTTCAGACCTCATGGATATGAGCAAGTCAGCGCAGGATTTTGCAGACGATTTCGCTGAAATGATGCAAAAGGCTCTTCTCTCCTACTCTATGGAAGACCTCATCAACGGCGACTTGAAAAAGCTCTATGATGATTGGGCGAAGGCTATCAAGGATAACGATGGCAAGCTTACCGAAGCAGACATAGACGCATTCAACAAGCGTTACGATGATATAGTCCAGGAAGGTTTGAAGAGACGTGACGATTGGGCGAAGGTAACTGGCTACACTGGTTCCTCATCCTCATCACAGACCGCAACGAGCGGAGGATGGGCATCTATGGGGCAAGATACCGCAGACGAGCTGAATGGTCGCTTCACAGCCCTGCAGATAGCAGGAGAGTCCATCGCTCAGAACATGACTACCACCATATCACAGATGGAGAGCATCGTTACCCTCGGAATCTCAACCAATGGCGCAGTATTGGAGATAAGAAACATGATGATCATGACAAACAGCTATCTCGAAGACGTCGTGAAGTATGCGAAGCTCACATACAATGACTTCGGAACTAAGCTGGATGACATGAACAGAAGATTAAAGGATATTTGACCTCTATAGGCTTTTCGCTCGTCAACCCTTACAACTATACTCAACAATAGCCAAAGCGGCTCACAGCGAAGCCTATGAGGTTATTTAATGATTAAATAGTTATGATTAATGGACAACTTTACATCAATGGCAAGGATGCCTACCTTACGTGGGGCATATTCCTAGACGAAACCGCCCTCAGCGCACTCATGACCCCTGCACCAAACAAGGAGTTCATCAGCAACAAGTATCGCTCAAAGGACGGCAAGTCTGTTATCAAGCACAATCCTAGATTGGATGAAAGGGAGATAACGCTGGCGTTCAACATGACCGCAAAAGACTCTGATACGTTCATGGCGAACTACGCTAAGTTCTGTGAGGAGGTTCTTGCCACAGGAGAGTTGGTTATCCGCACCCGATTCCAGCCTAATGTATGGTATCGGTGCATCTATCTCTCCTGCACTCAATTCAGTCAGTTCATTCGGGAAATGGCAAAGTTCACTTTAAAACTTAACGAGCCAGACCCTAGTGACAGAGGTGAAACAAGTAAATACACAAGATAATGATTCAGATTAAGAGAAATAACAAGGTATTCTTCACGCTAGAGGACTTCGGTGAGGGTTCTAAGCTGTCATATCAGCTTATGGACCATCACTACATCATCTTGAAGTTCACTACAGCAACACCTGTCTATTTCGAGATTGGTGATTCCGTGGAGATACCAGACTTTGGCTACTTCGAGCTTACATCGGCATATTTTCCTAAGCACAATGATAGTGATGGCTACGACTACGAAATGCAGATGGATGCCTACTATATGTCTTGGAAGAATAAGCTTTGTAAGTATCGCCCTCAGCACGGAGCCAACGAAACCTTCTTTAAACTCACCACAACAGTAAGCGTACACATGAACGTCATCCTCGGCAACCTAAAGGCGCTAGGGCTTACGTACAATGGCAAGGAGTTCTCCGTGGACTACACCACATACAACAACAAGGCTTTCGATGTTCAGAAGAGATTCTTGATTGAGTACGGTTCTATCAGTATTCTTGATGCACTCAACTCCATCTGTTCCGAAGACGCTCTCAACTGCGAATGGTGGATAGATGGTTCCATTATATACCTTGGATATTGCGAAATGGAAGGGCAGACAACATTCGAACAGGATGTTAATGTTCTGTCTATGTCCTATTCGGAATCTAAGTCAACTTATATTACGAGACTGTACGCATTCGGCTCAGACAGAAATATTCCGAAGGGATATTTCACTGGTGCCGATGCGGACGTCACCACCGATGGTGTTGCTACTGATTACCTCATGCTCCCTAACAAGGAAGTGGATAGTGATGGTTTCTACGCCAAGGATGGCTACCTGGAGAACGTAAATGTCGTAAAGAACGACAAGCAGGCTATCGAGGGTGTTGTGATGTTCGAGGAAGAATACCCAAAGGTTGAGAGTGTTGTCAGCAGTATCAAGACGTATGATAGCACCGTTGATAACGAAGACGGGACGAAGACTACACAGACGTTTTGGCAGGTCACTTCTACAGACTCTTTCACTAATAGCTTCAAGGAGAGTTGGATAAAGAGTAACCTCACTTTAGGCATCAAGTTCACTAGCGGTGCTCTCATGGGTATGGAGTTCGATGTTAGTTTCAAAGTCATTGACAAGGTTAACTACTTTGAGATTGTTGCTAATGACACTTACGGAAGAACTCTTCCCGATGGCGTTATGTGCCCGAAGGTAGGTGATAAGTACTTCCTGTTCAATTGGGACGCAACCAAGATTACAGATACGGACCTCATCCCTACTGCTCAGTTATCTCTGTTCGATAGAGCGAAGCAGTACTATCAGAAGACCATGATCAGCAACTCAAACTTCACCTGCACGATGGATGGCGATAAGTTCTACAATGATGGAATATACGATTACCATCCTCTCGGTGAACAGGTAAAGCTGATTAATGATATGTTTGCGCAGGTGGATGCGGATGGCAAGCACTACCGAAACTCTCGTATCATCGGAATGGAGATACCTTTGGATATCCCTTACGACCATCCTCAGTACATAGTAGGCGAAAAGGCAGCTACTAGCCGGTTGGGTAAGTTGGAAGACAAGGTTGATTCCATCAAGGTGAATGGAATGCAGATAGGCGGCACAGGAAGCGGTAATGGTGGAGGTGTCTATGTAATTGGCATGAACGATACCACTCCTGCATCCGATAGTAACGTTTATTCTGCTAGACGTTCTAGGATGGAGTTTGTATCTAGGCTGCAGGATAACACCGCAAAGGGCACAATCACTTGGGAAAAGGTGCAGAAGTTCTTGCAGGGATTGACAGCAGAAGACTTATCTCAATTTAAGAAGGGTGCAACTTTCGGCGAGTTTATACAAGGAATGCTCTTTGGTACTGGTGGCAGGATTGACGAACTGGGCAACGCTGAGTTTGAGAGTATCACATCCCGAAGCTCTATCATAGCAAAGGAACTCATCGTGAACAGACAGACAGCTATGGAGAGCAATTTCGTCTTCACAGAGAGCGGAATGGTTGAGTCGGTGACGGAGATTCCTGCGGCGATGGAGGGCGGTAATGTAACCTATGATTTGAAGTTGCAGAAGCGATGGAATAATGACTTTACGGCATTCAAGGAGAATGATGTTGTCTTGGCTTCCATCAATACCTTAGCCGAGAATGGCAAGTATTATGATATGTGGCTGCGAGTACTATCGGTTAACACCGTAACGAATACCATTACGGTAGTCTGCTACCCCGATGATGAATGTCCTAGCAAGAAGAACTATCCGCCTTGCGAGTTGGCTAGGTTGATACGCTGGGGAAATGCGGTGAACGAAGACAGACAGAGCTGCTGGTATATATCATCATCCGAGGGGTTGCTTGTATGGCTCGACCACGTTACTAAGCCTATCATAGACAAGACGAACTACTCTCTTGCGATGGGCAAGCTGCCAGATGCGCTATCGTTCCTCTTCCAAGACTTCCCTACCGCCAACAAGCGAGACGGAGCTTTCTATGCTAAATGGATGATGGCTGCATCATTCCAGCAGATAGACTACCAAGGCAATCCTATCTACACGACAAGAGACAGAGGTGTGTGGAGCTTGGCTGTGGCGCAAGGCGATAATCCTTACCGCAATGGTGACAGAACGATTGATACCGTCTATTACCTCGGGTGCAAGTGGCAGTGTCTTGAAGATAAGACAACAAAGCCGCCAATCTACTCATCTACAGCTTGGGCATTCGTGGAGGGCAATCCATATTTTACACTCGAAATGCAATCATCGAAGCTGTGGAACTTCCGTCTCAACGACTTGATGGCAACGAATGCTGATGGCTCTTGGAAGGTGTTCACTACTCTGTCGGTAATCGGCAGACTCTACAATCAAGACGTGACCGACTCCATGGTCAATGTGGTATGGACTAGAGACAGCGGAAACCCGACCGCAGACAATAAATGGGCACTCTCTCATGCCAACTGCGGATTGTCGGTTGATTTGACCTATGAAGACCTCGGCGGTGCAGCATTCAAGATAGGTAGTGTGACATTCCGATGTGATGCCGAAATCAAGGATGGAGAGACGATGTATTCCGAAGATGTGAGTGTTAGTTTCTAATGTTGAACTTTAAAATTGAAAGATATGCCAAAAGAATTAGCAGTAAGTGCTGACAAGATGATGGATATACAGGCAACCGCCTATTCCCAGTCTTGCAGCATAGAGATAGTTGGAGACATCATCAACAGGCAGCAGTATGACGGCATCGCTAACTCATATTCCCCGAATTACGCAATCCGTCCATGTACGATGTTTCCGTCATGCTTCCTTATCGACCCCGACAACCCTAACGAGACGGGCACATTTAACAGTCAGTTGGATTCGTTCAAATGGTCGGAGGTTTCTACTAGTGGAATTGTCGTAGTAGCAACAAGTGAAAAAGCTAGCGTGGTAAGTGGCTATGAAGCCACAACAGAAGGATTGAACAAGGGGACTCTCTTTATCAAGTCTAACTCAGTTATCAATAAGCCGAGAACAATGCGGTTTGAGGGTAATTGGACTGACCCGATAAGTGGTTATAAGTACACGTTCATAGCCAATAAGCCGCTCTACCTTGAAGACACCACTAATGCAAGGGCAGAGATTATGCTTGATAGTGCTCCTACCGTGCTTTGGAATCCACTCAAACACGCAAGCACAAGAACCATCACAGCAAAGGTAATGGTCGGTGCTATAGATAAGTCTGCGGACACAAAGGCAAGGATATGGTGGTATCGTATCTTGGATAACGGAACTAAGCAGCTTATCTCTTCCGTTGACGATTCCGAGAACTACGAGATAACCGCCATGACAAAGGCTGCAAACGGTCAGATTACATCTATCACCATCAACTGTGATATGATAGGTGACGGAATCGGATATGAGGTAAGAGCCTGCTATATCTACGAAGGAAGTGTTCCATCTTCTCCTCGAACAGGAGACCCGAAGAAGGTTACCTATATCAAAAGAACCATTCCACCCCTCACTCCTCAGTTCGTAGGCGATGGCTTCGGTCTCAATTCTGATACAGCTTTCGTAACTTGTCGGGCTATCGTAAGTGACAACAACGGAGTCATTGACCCTTCTGTATGGAATAAGATTATCAGAGCGAAGTGGCAGAAAGTATCTTATGGCAAGGTTGTGAACAATGGCGTAGTCACCATGACTGAGAATGTCACGGTGTTAGGGTACGGAGAGACGTTCAAATGTCCTTTCGAGGCGAAGAAGAGTATCCGTCTGACAATAGAAGACAGAGGTGCTTACGAGCTGATTGTTGACGAGAATGGCAATACCCTTGTGGATGAGGATGGGAACTATCTTGTGTCAAGGGAAATTGACGAGAACAGCTAATTATTGTTGAACTTTAAAAATATACGATTATGAGATATTACGTTAAGGTAACTAAGGAAGTCGCAGAGGTAATCACCAAGGCTGGTGTTCCGCTTACAATGACGCATGACGGTAATTGCTTGCTCTATCAGAGTGAGATGAATGATGTTCCTGGTGTTAATCTGAGTGCAAGAGCTGCCTATGCTGGCGGTACTCTCATAGAGGAGTATTCTGCTCTAGCTGAGATTGACGGAAGTGTAGCCACCCCTGCATATTGCTATACCCCAGTCGAGTATGGTGGTGAGGGCGATACAAGAAATAAGGATAACGGATTTGGCGCAGATATGCCAGACGTGTCTTCTGTATCTGAGGTATCAACAGATAAAAAGGAAAGCGAGGTAACAAATGAGTAAAGCATCAATAACAGGACAGATTGTTGTGACAAGCAACGGAACGACAATCTACCCAATCCTTCAGTGTACGACAGGAGACGTTAATCAGAACTATGATGGCGAGTGGAATGCGCCTACTCAGATTTCGCCTGACTTCGAAGCTAGCGGTGCTAGGCATCCAGTCCTAGTTATGCAAGCCTTTTCAGCAGAGCAGGGCGCAGGTAATAACTTCGACCTTACAAGAGGTTCTACAACATGGGTTGTCGGCGGTGTGACGTTGGCGTTCAATGATTCGGGCGTTTCCACTAATTCGTTTGGTGGTGTGTCTGGTCATTTTACCATGGGGGCTGATGCTAGCGGCAATCCGACCCTTACGGTCAATAAGAACCTTGTGAAAATCAATAGCGGTGATTCGTTCAACATCGAAGCAAGAACAAGTCTGTCGCTCGAAAACACAAACATCAATCTTAAAGCTATGTACCCAGTCTATATAGCCAAGGGTGTTGTCAGCTCAAAGCGAGTGAACATTCTCCCTACTTCAAGTACGAATCTGTTCACTATCACAGAGAAGGGCGGTAGCTGTACCGTCAAAGCAGAGGTGACGGAAGGAACGTCCGTGACATCTAGCGGATATACATTCAAGTGGTATCTGCCAGACTCTACCAACGCATGGGTACTCAAGCAGAATAGCGACTCTCCTACATTCACCATCAATGAGACAGACGTTGATTCATCTATCCTCGTTAAGTGTGAAGCATACAAGGCAGGAAGTTTTTATGCGTCAGATACTCAGACCGTCAATGACGTGTCGGATGAATATATCATATTCCCGAACCCTACGGATGGCAACGGAAATGCTGTAGCTGAGAACTTCATTCAAAATTCGGGAGGAAGCATCGTATACGTTCCGTACATGCGCAAACGTGGTTCTAAGACCAATATCGAAGATGTCGCATTCAGCATGACTTTATATTCCAACAGCGGTATTCCTATTTCGGGAGCACCAACGGTAAGCGACAACAAGTTTACTGTTACGGAATCGGCAATACGTGCCTACAAGGGCGCAGTTTACGTAATCACAGGTATTAAATAGTTAATAGCTTATGACAAAGGTTTTAGCAGAAGTAACTGGCTCTATCTCCTTCTCTCAGAGAGGAGACAAAGGGCAAAAAGGTGCTATTATGCGTGAACATGACGGTTTTGAATCGGGCAGCTATAAGTATCTTTCGGGTGCAGGAGAAGAGGCATACGTTGATGTTGTGTGTGTTAAAGGCAAGTGGTATCAATGTACTAAAACGTATGACGACGCTACTTCTTCGCCTAGTTTGACCGATGGGCATTGGACAGAGATGAGCAATTATAAGTCGATAGCAACTCATCTTCTTCTTGCCGAGAACGCTATCATCAATATGCTCGGAAGCAATCAGATTAATCTGTACAATCCGTCAGGTGGCGCAATGTTTGGCTCGTTTAGGGTTGTTAGTAATGATAATGATTACGCTCTGTGGCTTGGTGCACCGAATGGGGCTGATGCCCCATTCAGCGTAACGAAAGATGGTTCGTTATATGCGTCTAATGGTATATTCGCAGGAGAACTAAAGAGTGTGACAGGCTCTTTTCATAAATTGACTGCGGTTAGTTCTGATGGAAAGAAAAACGCTGGTTCAATATATTTTGATAGTTCTGGCTATATAACATTTGATGCAGATATTTTTAATCAAGGATATAATTCTACGGAGAAAAGAGGTTGGCGTTTCTATACTAGTACTATATGGTGTCGACAAGCCTTTGGACATCGACAGAGTACATTGGCAGTGGTACATGGTGGTAGTATGCGCGTTTATCCAGACGGATATGATAGCGGATATACAGTTATGGCTCTTGAACATACTACGTATGACAATAAAACCGTATACAAAATTCCGTTGTATAGTCCTAATAAAGAATCGTCCGGATGTCCTATTGATGTAGTAGTATTCAATTCTGTTAGTGTAAGAGATGTATATTATTACGAGTTTATACCTGGAGGAACAGGTAAGCGTTGGATGGCAATAAATGCCAATGATATGAATAACGAAATACATTTCTGTGATGTCGGTGGATGGCATCAACTTAATGGTGGAGAAACGATAAATCTTATATATATAAACCCAGAATTACTTCATCCTAGCCAGAAGGATAAGACCTATTTCGGTCGTGGTATCTTCTGGAGCGGAGAACATGATTTGGATTGGATAAATAGATAATCATAAAAGCAAAAATTAATATGAAAGTTAAGTTAGAACATCTCGAAGTATTTATGACACTCGACAAGAATCAGTGTCAGGTAGTTAACGCACGCAAGCAGATTGCAAACATCATCTACTCGCAGGGAGCAGGTCTTGGATTGGCAGGACAGGCTCTTGCAGTGAAAATGTGGAACGGCAACGATGACACAGAGTACACCGATGAAGAAGTGGAAATCATCAAGGAACTCGTTGAACGCACCACCGCCCCCTGCTTCATCGATGCCGTGAATGCCGCTATCAGCAATACGGTATCGGCAAGCAATAAGTAATAAGTATCAATTTAAAAGACATAAGATTATGGCTATTAAGACAAGAAAAATCAGCGATTGGCTGTCTGCCAACGGACAGGCGGTCACAAATGCTAGTGCAGCTAGTATGAAGACTTATTTGGAGCAGAATCTTCGTCCTTTGCAGGATGGTGTGTATATCGGCAAGAGACAAAATGACGGTTGGGGTTCGCAGAGCGGAGGTGAAACTGCTATGATAGGTTCGTATATGCGTATAGAGCCGTGGCAGACAACATCAATCGGTATTTCTTCCGCTGATGCTGATGCTATAGTTATTCAGCATGGCGGTTACAGACTAGGTATTGCTCTGACAGAGCCTAGCGCAGCGATGAAATGGGGAAGTGTACAGAATAGCGGTTCTGTAGGTTATCAGACATCGGGAGACTTGAACACTTTCGATGGTTTAACTCGTACTGCTGGTGTCATGGCAAGTAGCTATTACAAGAACGATGATCCTGCAACGTGTGCTGTAGCATACTGCTGGAACTACATGACAAAACGAACAGAGGGCGATAAGATATGTCAGATTGGTAAGCATAACTGGTGGCTACCGACTATGGGAGATTTGACACTCATACATCGCTATTTTGAGACCATCAATCTTGCCTTACTGCGCATTAGAAACGCAGGCAAGCAGAATGTTGATTTACTCCAGCGGACGTATTACTGGTCGTGTGTAGAGTATTCAGGCACATATGCGTGGGGTCTGAGTTTCTCGACTGGCCTTCGGGCCAACGGCGGTAAGGTTGGCAGTTCGAATCGAGTTCGTCCTGTTACAGCATTTTAATCATTTTATCTCTTCATCTCTTTACCTCTTTCCGACCGCAGGTCGGTCAAGCAAGGTTGGGAGGTGGAGAATTACGAATACATAAATAATAACAATATCACGAATAATTAGTGGCAATAAGCTAGAATATCTATGGCATTAGCGAAGGATTTACAGATATACAAGGACACTTTCGAGTTGGTCGATAAGCTCACCGCAATGAAGGTTGGTTTTCCGAGAATGTATCGTTATGATTTGGGTGAGAAAATGACAAGCGTTGCTCTTGAACTTTTCGAGTACATTCAGCTAGCGAATATGTATGCCGATAACCGACATCAATACATGATGGGATTCCGTGTCAAATTCGAGCTCCTTAAAACTGTCCTTCGCCTTTGCTTCAAGAGAAAATTATTCTCAGAGAAGCAAGCGGCTGATATTTGCAGACTGACAACCATCATCGGTAGGCAGGCTACAGCTTGGGGAAATTCTAAGAAAGGTTAGTCCTGCTTAGAATAAAGCTAGAGTATAATTAGGTTAAGGCTTATTATAGAATGTGATTCTCCATAAATAATGGTCTCGCTGCTGTCAAGTCGTATCATCATTTGTTCGGTGTAGCGAAGCAGCTAAGATGTATAATAGAGAGCGAGAAAATAGCGGACGAATTACTGGTCGTGTGTAGAGAATTCAGGCACAAATGCGTGGAATCTGAATTTCTCGAATGGCAATCGGAACAACAACGGTAAGGTTGACAATTCGAATCGAGTTCGTCCTGTTACAGCACTAGTTAGGAGAGTTAGGGAGATAATAGTAATGGTAAAGGCAGAATATGTTATAGCAGCCTACGAAGACTGTCGCAAAGGTAAGGCATCATCACCAGATGCAATAAGGTTCGAGACATACCTATTCGAAAATATAACGGACTTGGTTGAAAGGATTAATTCCAGAACTTACGAACCGATGCCATCCATTACCTTCGTTGTCTCCCGACCTGTCTACCGAGAGGTCTTTGCCGCTAATTTCCGTGATAGGGTTATTCATCATTATATCGCTCTACGATTAGAACCGCTATTCGAAGGAGTATTTAGTGATAGAACATATAATTGTCGCTGTGGTAAGGGTCAGCTCTATGGAGTAAGGCAGCTTGCAGCCGACATCAAGGAATGTTCCGAGAATTTCACCAAGCCATGCTGGTATCTGAAATGAGATATGAAAGGTTTCTTTATGAGTATTCCTAGAGGAGAACTTGCGGATAAAGTAGATGCGTTTATTTCGGACAACTATAGAGGAGACGATATAGAAGACTTGCGTTACTTATCTCGTGTTACCATAATGAACGACCCAACAAAGAACTGCATCAAGCGTTCTTCTGAAGAGACTATGGCGAAAGTACCTAAAGGCAAAACATTACGAGGAGCAAAGGAAAATCACGGTCTTCCTATCGGAAACCTTACAAGCCAACATGACGCAAACTTCTGGCTCAATGATTTCGACTGGATGCTTGAATTAATTCTGCATATCTATTATCACGGCAGATACGTAGATGATTTCTTCTTGATACATCAGGATAAGCAAATATTGCTAGCTTCCGCTCCTAAGATAAGAGAGTATCTTGCCAATATAGGTGTAACCTTGCACCCGAAGAAGATAGAACTGCAATCCGTATATAAGGGTATTAAGTTTACAGGTATGGTAGTGAAGCGAGATAGAATTTACGCAAGCAATCGTATGGTGAGTAATTTTAAGCAATTGATACATTATATGAACACATTGCACGATAATTACACAATAGATGAATTACAACATTATGTTTGCTCCATCAATAGTTATTTAGGGCTAATGAAGCATTGTGACAGCTATGATATTAGAAAGAACATTATGTTGGAAATGGATTTAAGATTCTATAAACATCTTTATATTAAAGGTCATTATGAATGTGTCCGTATCAAGAATAAATACAAGAGAGATATAATCAATCGAAAGAAGCTAAAGAAACGCAATAGCAAGGATTTCGATTTACTAATGGATAATTACTATGAAACAGATGAAAAGAAGAACACTAAACAGAGTTCCTACCGAGAAGGAGATTGACATGCTTCTCGATAAGGGGTGCGAGGTTGAGGTCTATATGAGAGATGGAGAGGTTGTTATGGAGACAGATGAATCACCATAATCTTGTTACCATTTTATGCTATTTTGGTAACAAAAAATCGGTAACATAACTTACGAATTGTTACTTTAGCAAAGTTTAACTCTAAAAAGTTTCTCAAAATGAATATCTTTGTGCAGAATTGTTTATTTTTGCAGCACTTTCCTTATTATTAAGAATGAGGAACTAAGAACAAATAATAAACCCAAAAACAAAAGGAGAAGAATTTATGACTAAAGAGGAAGAAGATGAAGTCCATCGGTTAGTTCAATCAGTCGGTGTTGTACAGTTGTCAAGAGTAATGTTTAAGGGTATGGACGTTAGCGAAATGATTAACGTAATTATCCTTGCAGGTAGAGGCTACAGCGTGAAGCTACTCACTTGGTTCAAGTATTATTGTGAAGTGATGCCTCTGTTTATCATGCTTTTTCATATTGCATGCATGGTAACATTTGCGTCTCATGAAAAAGAAATGTGCGTATGGTTTAAGGAGAATTGGGTATCGGCAGCATTTATCTATTTTTCAGTTTACATCCATCCGCTTGTGCTTATAATTGCGAGCAGATTCTTTTGGCTCTGCTACAGATGGCGTATTCCGATGATTATATACCTATTTGGGATAAATGCTATTCATATCGTATACTGGAATGTTTTTACCACCAACGAAATGGTGGAAGCTAATGTTGTAATACTTGTAATGACTATTATATTTTATGTATATGGTTTTGCCGATAAGTATTTCTCAGGCAAGGGCTGTCAAAGTTTAATCTCTAGATTATAATGATATGGGAAAGTTATTTGGTTATCACACCTTGGGAGTGTTATTAAAATCGTTGTCTGACTCTTGCTTTCGAGCAGACGAGCAAGAGAAGAGAGGGGAGAAGGTAACTGCTTGCGGAATGAGTAGCGATGAGATAGAAGACCTTTGTGAGAACTATCTGCCGTATGCTCTCAACCC